>ERZ809224.170-NODE-170-length-67684-cov-8.002883_pt1 | contig 67684 bp, 52 predicted proteins | sample MGYA00520513_ERZ809224 | MGnify/ENA primary metagenome ERZ809224 (study PRJEB31576, sample SAMEA3212658) | Homo sapiens | biome: human-gut; feature: human gut; material: fecal | place: Sweden | collected 2012 ... | reverse complement strand
TTTGTATGCTGTACTAGGCCCTGTCAGCAGAGCGATGGATTGCAAGATGCAAAAAAGAGGAGATCATTATGAAAAACTGGGAACAGAACGTGCGGAAGGTGACTCCGTACACACCGGGCGAGCAGCCGAAGCAGAAAAAAGTCATCAAGCTGAACACGAATGAGAATCCGTATCCGCCATCCCCCGCAGTGCTGGCAGCACTGGATGGGGTAAAAGAGAATCTGGCGGATCTGCGCAAATATCCGGATCCGGCGGCAGAACAGCTCGTGCAGGCGATTGCGGATTTTTACGGACTGAAGACCTCGCAGGTATTTGCAGGCGTCGGCTCGGATGATGTGCTGGCGATGTGCTTTCTGACCTTTTTCAATTCAGAAAAGCCGATCCTGTTTCCGGATATCACCTATTCGTTCTATGATGTTTGGGCGGAGTTGTTCCGCGTACCATATGAGAAGCAGCTGTTAAATGAGCAGTTCGAGATTGTAAAAGAGGACTATTATAAGGAAAACGGAGGCATTATTTTTCCGAATCCGAATGCACCGACCGGTGCGCTGCTGCCGCTTTCGGCGATTGAGGATGTGGTAAAGCACAATCCGGACAGTGTCGTGATCGTGGATGAGGCGTACATCGACTTTGGCGGCGAATCGGCAATGCCGCTGATTGACCGATATGACAACCTTCTGGTTGTTCAGACCTTCTCAAAGTCACGCTCGATGGCGGGCATGCGTATCGGTTATGCGATGGGAAATGAGCAGCTGATCAAATATTTAAGTGATGTCAAATATTCCTTCAATTCCTACACGATGAATGCGACTGCTATTGCGCTTGGAACCGCCGCGATGCGGGACCGTGCGTATTTTGAGGAGACAAAGGCAAAGATCATTGCGACACGGGAGCGTGCAAAGGAGCGTCTGGCAGCGCTAGGATTTTCCTTTGTGGATTCCAGGGCAAACTTTATTTTTGCGGCACATAAAAGCGTTCCGGCGGAGGAACTTTTCCTTGCACTGAAGCAGGCAGGTATCTACGTGCGGTATTTCAAAAAGCCGCGGATTGACAATTATCTCCGGATCACGATCGGAACGGATGAGGAGATGGAGGAGCTGTATAAATTCCTGGAGCATTATCTGGCACACTGACCGGTCTGCTACGGTGAAAACTTGCAGAAAATAGTGTGTAAGCACGGTTGTGCCAGATACGGCGTGTAATAACTACTGTGGAAGAATCCGGTGGAGAATGTGGACAAGTGCTGCAAGATTCAGGACACTTGTGGAAAAAGGTAATCAGGTAAAGAAATACAAAAAAGGGAGAGGCAACAGAAATGGCAAGCTATGAGAGCTTTGCACGGGTCTACGACCTGTTCATGGATAACATTCCATATGAAGAGTGGTGCGGATACCTGCATACGCTTCTGGAAAAATATGATGTGACGGATGGTCTTGTGCTGGAGTTGGGCTGCGGCACTGGCACGATGACTGAGCTGCTCGCAGACTGCGGCTATGATATGATCGGTGTCGACAATTCAGCGGATATGCTCGAGATCGCGCTCGAAAAGAAGGAACAGTCCGGAAAAGACATTTTATATTTGCAGCAGGATATGCGGGAATTTGAGCTGTACGGTACCGTGCGGGCGATTGTGAGTGTCTGTGATTCGATGAACTATATTACGGATGAGGCGGATTTGCTGGAGGTATTCCGACTTGTGAACAATTATCTGGATCCGGGCGGAGTGTTCATATTCGATCTGAATACGCTTTTCAAGTATGAACAGCTCGGGGAGTCGGTGATCGCGGAGAACCGCGAGGAGAGCAGCTTTATCTGGGAGAACTGGTATGACCCTGCAGATCAGGTCAATGAGTATGACCTGACGCTGTTTATCCGAAATGATGAAGGTCTGTATGAAAAATACGAGGAGACACATTACCAGAAGGCATACGCGCTTGAGACGGTTTGTCAGCTGATCCGGCAGGCCGGAATGAAGCTGGAAGCCATCTACGATGCGTTTACCTTTGAAAAGCCGCGTCCGGACAGTGAGCGCGTCTATATTGTGGCGCGGGAGCAGGGAAAGTGAAATCTCCGTCCGACAGCACTCAGCCAAGACACGGCGTTTCAAACGTCTCATTATAATTCAGTTCTTCCGATGAGATATCAGCGATGTACCCGCCCTTCCAGTCAAAGTCGAGGTAGCGGTAGATGACCTCATGCTTTCGAAGGTAGTCTGGAGAGCTTAGCAATGTGTAAAGAGCATCGCCTTCGATGTCATTGTCCGAACAGACTTGCGCTTCCGTGACAGGCTTGCCATTGATGAACAGGGAGGTGATGATTGTGGAAATATTCTCGTCATATGGGATCTCATCCGGTGACATGACCATATAATTAGAGTCCACATCCGTCCACGCGACCTGCAAGGTATAGCTTCGATAAGCCTTCTTAAATGCGTCCGGTCCGTCGCCGGGACGGATGCCCTCAGAGGTCACATTTCCGTCCAGAACAAAGAGGCTGGCGGGTGCGATTTTAGTTGATTTTTTTTCACATCCTGACAAAAGCAGAAGCGAAATAAAGAGGATATATAGTAATTTTTTCTTCATACAGGAAGTCCCTTCTTTCTTACACTCTTATAAATTATCATATTCTCGAAAAAGAATCCAGCCCTACTTGGGCGAAATACCAGAAAAAAATAAGAGACTTTTGGACGAAACTGATAGAAAACCTTAAAACTTTCAAAAGTCAGTTGACATTTTGCAGAATTTAGATTAATCTTTCAAAAGGTTTTACGATACTTTGACTTTTTCTTTACAAAGAGGTAAGAAAGATATGTTCCAGATTCGCAGAAATGATAATAAAAACCATACTATAATAGAAGAAACCTGTGCAAAAAAGGAGCGACATTTCATAAAAAGTGAACGGATACAGAAGCTGATTCCGGTGCTGAACCGATACTCACTGCTGTTCCATGTGCTGCTGGCCTGTGGCGTGTGCTTCGCCATTGAGTGGATATCGAGACATTCCTTTTTATCGGCATGCAGTTTTGTGATTGATCGCAATCTTGTATTTCTGTACAATTCGCTGATCGTATTTGCATCGCTGATGCTTGTCTATACAGTAAAGCGACGTGCACTGTTGCGTACCGTGATCTCTGTGCTGTGGCTGTTTCTCGGAACGATTAATGGCTGCATTCTTGCAAAACGCGTATCGCCGTTCAGCTTTACCGATATTAAAATGGTAGGTGACCTCTTCACAATGCAGAGCAATTATTTTTCCGCAGGTGAGGCAACGCTGGTCATTGTCGGTGTTGCAGCGGTGGTTGCATTTCTCGTATTCCTTTGGTTCAAAGGACCGAAGTTTCAGGGAAGGACCCATCGTCTGCTTGGGCTTCTGGCGACTGTCGCTGTAGTGATGATGATTCCGAGTGTGACGGATGCGGCAGTCAGCAACAACATCCTGACCAGCTATTTTGAGAATCTGGCACAGGGATACAAGGACTACGGATTTGTGTACAGCTTTTCCTCAAGTGTGCTGGACCGGGGCATGCATACACCGGATGATTATTCCGAAGAGACGGTGGATGCGGTTCTGGCAAAGATCGGCAGAACAGAGCAGACCGGAAAGACAGAAGCGACGGTGACCGCAGAGACACCGCAGACGGAAGCGACGGCGACTGTGGAGACATCACAGAAGGAGGCTTCCGATACCGGAGCCGGTCTGATAAAGCAACAAAGTGTACGGACAACATCCGCGGATGACAATCATACATCAGAGACAATGAGTGAGATTCCAGAAGAAGAGGGAGTAACGGACGGAGAGTATCCGAACATTATTTGTGTTCTGCTGGAATCTTTTATTGATCCGGAGCTGATTAATTATCTGCAGCTGAGCGATGAGGTCGTTCCGAACTTTCACTACCTGTATAATAACTATTCCTCCGGCTATCTGGAGGTGCCGGTCGTCGGAGCAGGCACGGCGAACACCGAGTTTGAGGTGCTGACCGGGATGGGAATGCAGTTTTTCGGGCTTGGCGAGTATCCGTACAAGACGATTCTCAAAGAGACGAACTGTGAGAGCATTGCGTCGGATCTGCATACGCTCGGATATGGTACGCACGCCGTTCATAACAACGGAGGAAATTTCTACAGCCGGCGAAATGCATTTTCCATGATGGGCTTTGATACCTTTACGAGCAAAGAGCTCATGGATATTCAGGACTATACGCCGCTTGGTACTTGGCCGACCGACGACATTCTCGTCGGAGAGGTCGAGAAGAGTCTGGACTATACGCCGAATCAGCCGGACTTCGTCTACACGATTACGGTGGAAAGCCATGGTGATTATCCGAAATACAAGGTGCTCGATGATCCGGAGATCCAGGTATCCGGCGCCGAGGATGAGGGTATGAACTATGCGTGGGAATATTACGTCAATCAGATTCATCAGGTCGACGATTTTATCGGACAGCTCATTGATATGCTAAAGAAGCGGGATGAGAAAACCATCGTTGTGATGTTCGGTGATCATCTGCCGACGATGGGGCTGACGGAGTCAGACATGAAGACCGGAAGCCTGTTTAAGACTCAGTACGTGACCTGGAATAATTTCGGGCTGAAGAAGGTAGATAAGTCCATGACCGCTTATCAGCTGCTGGCGGATATCACCGATGAGATCGGCATCCACAATGGTACGATGTTTACGTTCCATCAGAACCGCTACAAATATGCGACGGAGGATGAGTATCAGAACGCGATGGAGCTTCTGCAGTACGATATTCTCTACGGCGACCATTATGTATACGGAGGCGGCAATCCGTACCCGGCGAGTGATCTGATTATGGGGACGGAGGATGTCATTGTGAAGCAGATTATTGACAGACCGTATGCAGACTGTTATTATATCAGCGGTGAGAATTTTACAAAGTGGAGTAAGGTCTATATCAATGATACAAAGGTGAGCACGACCTATCTGTCGTCCAGACTGCTGAAGATCAGCCGGGAGGACATGCCGGAGGGCGAGAATCAGGTTGTAGTCAATCAGGTAGGCTCATCTGAGTCGATTTTCCGCAGTTCAAATACCTTAAGCTTTGAACGGAAGGCCGATGATGCAGACGCCGCGGGAAATGAAGGCGGTGCACGTTGAACGCAGGATAAGCATTCACATAATTCACAACAGACAGAAAAGTCGGATAAGAGATGCAATGGCGCATCCCCTGTCCGGCTTTTTGCGCTTTTATTCATGTGACCTGTCTCATACTTTTGCAGAATGTTAAAAAGAAGGATTGCGCAATCGGACACTTTTATACTATAATAGGGTGAAGTGCTCGCAAAAAGGAGAGTGTATTTATGAGCAAATATACAAAGGAAGATATCTGGAGAATGATTGAGGAAGAGGATGTGGAGTTCATCCGTCTGCAGTTTACTGATATATTCGGTACTCTGAAAAATGTAGCTGTGACGACGAGTCAGCTGGAAAGGGTGCTGAACAATGAGATCATGTTTGACGGGGCTTCGATTGAGGGCTTTGCAAGGGTGGAGCAGTCGGATATGTTCCTTCGCCCGGATCTCGATACGTTTGCGATCTTCCCGTGGAGACCCCAGCAGGGAAAGGTGGCGCGTTTCCTCTGTGATATTTACCGTCCGGATGGGACACCGTTTGCCGGAGATCCGCGTCATGTGCTGAAAAGGACGGTGCAGGAAGCAGCAGAAATGGGCTATCAGATGGATGTCGGACCGGAGTGTGAATTTTTCCTGTTTCACACGGATGACGAGGGAAATCCGACGACAATCACACATGAGAAGGCAGGGTATTTTGACGTCGGTCCGCTCGATCTCGGCGAGAATGCGCGTCGCGACATGATCCTGACCTTAGAAGACATGGGATTTGTCGTGGAGGCTTCGCATCATGAGGATGCACCGGCCCAGCATGAGATTGATTTTCATTATGATGAAGCGTTAAAGACAGCAGATGACATTATGACCTTCAAGCTTGCGGTCAAGACGATCGCAAAGCGCCATGGGTTGTATGCATCCTTTATGCCAAAGCCGAAGACCGGTGTAAACGGCAGCGGAATGCACATCAACATGTCGCTGGCACGGGACGGCGTAAACGTCTTTTACGATGGACAGGACTGCAACCATCTGAGCAAAGAGGGATACTGGTTCATCGGTGGCATTATGAAGCATATCGCGGCGATTACGGCGATCGCCAATCCGCTCGTGAATTCTTACAAGCGGCTGGTACCGGGCTATGAGGCGCCTGTCTATATCGCATGGTCGATGCGCAACCGCAGCCCGCTGATCCGGATTCCGGCACAGACCGGTACGACACAGCGAATTGAACTGCGCAGCCCGGATTCTGCGACGAATCCGTATCTGGCGATCGCAGTCTGCCTGGCCGCCGGTCTGGATGGTATTCGCAATCAGATCGAACCGCCGGCAAGCGTCGAGGGCAATATCTTTGCGATGAGTGAAGAAGAGCGGGAAAAAGCAGGGATTAAATACCTGCCGACGAGCCTTGCAGAGGCGATTGATGGGCTGGAGCAGGATGCGCTGATCCGGGAAGTGCTGGGTGAGCACATCAGCAGAAAATATATCGAGGCAAAGAAGGAAGAGTGGAAGGAGTACTGTGCGGCAGTAAGCAGCTGGGAGATTGATCGTTATCTTGTCAATATCTGAGTCGAACGGTTCCGGAAAGACAGAACGAAACGAGGAGACGGAGGATAAAGATGGCGGGAGTCATAGTAGTATTTCCAAAGGCAGACGATGTAAAGAGTATCCGCAACCTGTTAATACGGAATGGGTATGAAGTATCGGCGGCCTGCACAAGCGGCGCCCAGGCATTGTCTGCGGCAGACCGGCTTGGGGCCGGTGTGATAGTGTGCGGCTATAAATATCCGGATATGATGTATGAGGAGCTGTATGAAAACCTCTCTCCTTCCTTTGCCATGCTGCTGATCGCGTCGGCGCGTGCGATCGGTGAGGGTGTAGCAGAAGGCGTAGTCAGTGTGACGATGCCGTTAAAGGTACATGAACTGACAGGCTCACTGGATATGGTGCTGCATCAGATAGAGCGCCGGAAAAAGAAGCGGCGTGCAATGCCGCCGCAGCGCAGCGATCAGGACCGGAAGGATATTCTGGAGGCAAAGCAGCTCTTGATGGAGCGCAATCATATGACAGAAGAAGAGGCACACCGTTATCTGCAGAAGACGAGCATGGACAGTGGGACGAATCTGGTAGAAACCGCGCAGATGCTGCTGACGTTGATGGATCGATAAATCTGGGGAGGTGCTTCCGGATGAAAAAGCTCTGCAAGATGGAAACGTATGCAGACGGGAATGGAGACAATATGAAATTTACAAAGATGCATGGGATAGGGAACGATTATGTGTATGTAAACTGCTTTACCGAGCAGGTCAGAGATCCGGAGCAGGTATCCTGCCGGATCAGTGACCGGCATTTCGGAATCGGTTCAGACGGCCTTGTGCTGATCAAGCCGTCATCTGTGGCAGATTTTAAGATGGAGATTTATAATGCGGATGGCTCCCGCGCAAAAATGTGTGGAAACGGGATTCGCTGTGTGGCGAAGTATGTGTATGATTATGGCCTGACGGACCGGACGGATATTACCGTCGAGACAGACAGCGGGATCAAGACGCTGCATCTGACGGTAGAAAATCAGAAGGTGAAGCTGGTGGAGGTCGATATGGGTGCGCCAATTCTCATACCGGAGGAGATTCCGGTCGACGCCGGTGCCATCAAAGCTGCCGGGGATGGGCCGATTGTGAATCAGCCGATGACGGTGAACGGAAAGGACTACCGTGTGACCTGCGTATCAATGGGCAATCCACATTGCATCGTGCCGGTGGAGGATGTGGACGGACTGAAGATCGAGGAGATCGGCCCGTTTTTTGAGCGGCATCCGGCATTTCCGGCGCGGGTCAATACGGAATTTATCCGCGTAATTGATTCGGATACGGTGCAGATGCGTGTATGGGAGCGTGGGTCCGGGGAGACCCTGGCCTGCGGGACCGGAGCATGCGCGGTAGCGGTAGCGTGCAGCCTGAACGGATGGACCGGCGACGAGGTGACGGTCCGCCTGCTGGGAGGCGATCTGCGCATCCGCTGGGATAAGGAGCGCCGGACGGTATTCATGACAGGCCCGGCGACGGTGGTCTTTGACGGAGAGATCGATCTGGCAGACTTTGCGTCATAGTTTTACGTTTGAAAAGTGTAAAAAGGAGGAACTTATGTTTAAGATTAACGAGAATTACCTGAAGCTTCCGGGAAGCTATCTGTTTTCCAACATTGCAAAAAAAGTAAATGCATTTTCTGAGGCAAATCCGGATAAGAAAATTATCCGGCTTGGGATTGGCGATGTGACGCTTCCGCTGGCTCCGGCGATCATCGACGCATTGCACGGAGCAGTCGACGAGATGGCAGATGCGGCGACCTTCCATGGCTATGCACCGGATCTTGGCTATTCATTTTTGCGGGAGACGATCGCAAAGAACGACTTTGCAGCACGGGGCTGCGAGGTATATGCAGATGAGATTTTTGTATCAGACGGTGCAAAATGTGATTCCGGAAATATTCAGGAGATTTTCAGCCTGGATAATAAGATTGCAGTTTGCGATCCGGTCTATCCAGTGTATGTGGATTCCAATGTAATGGCAGGGCGTGCCGGAAGCTATGATCCGCTGACGGAGCGCTGGAGTGATGTTATCTACATGCCATGTACCGCGGACAATGGGTTTGCTCCGGATTTTCCGAAGGAGACACCGGATTTGATTTACCTGTGCTTCCCGAACAATCCGACCGGTGCGACGATCACAAAGGAACAGCTGCAGGGCTGGGTGGACTATGCGAACCACGTCGGTGCAGTGATCCTGTTTGATGCTGCTTATGAGGCGTATATTTCTGAGGAGGATGTACCACATTCCATTTATGAGTGCGAGGGTGCGCGGACCTGCGCGATTGAGCTGCGCTCTTTTTCAAAAAATGCAGGCTTTACGGGAACGAGACTTGGATATACGGTCGTACCAAAGGATCTGAAGTCAGATGGTGTCATGCTGCATTCCCTGTGGGCGAGACGGCACGGCACAAAGTACAACGGAGCGCCTTACATTGTTCAGAAGGCCGGTGAAGCTGTCTATTCAGAGGCAGGCAGAAAGCAGGTCGCAGAGCAGGTCGCTTACTACATGAAAAATGCGGAGACGATCAAGCAGGGGCTTCAGGAAGCAGGCTTTACCGTATATGGAGGCGTAAATTCTCCGTATATCTGGCTGAAGACGCCGGAGAAGATGACTTCATGGGAGTTCTTTGACTACCTGCTGGAGCAGGCAAACGTCGTCGGAACACCGGGATCCGGATTCGGACCGAGTGGTGAGGGCTATTTCCGCCTGACCGGATTTGGAAGCTATGAGAATACGAAAGCAGCGATTGAGCGTGTAAAGCGTCTTTCCCTGTAAACAAAAAACAGCCTGCCGCGTCGGCATGACGTGGCAGGCTGTTGCTTTACAACGGATTTTGCAGATTACAGCAGCTGGATATTGTGTGCCTCTGCCTCCTTGATGATTTCATCCGGCCAGATGGAGCATTGTACTTCTCCGATATGCGCCTTGCGCAGGTAGAACATACAGATACGGGACTGACCGATACCGCCGCCGATTGTGAACGGAAGATCGTTTTCCAGAATCGCCTTCTGGAACGGAAGCTCTGCACGCTCCTCACAGCCGGCAAGCTTCAGCTGACGCCGCAGCGCATCCGCATCGACACGGATGCCCATGGAAGAGAGCTCCAGCGCGATGTCCAGTATTGGATAATAGACGATGATATCTGCGTTTAATTTCCAGTCGTCATAGTCCGGTGCACGTCCGTCATGCGGTTCGCCGGAAGCGAGCTTATCGCCGATCTGCATCAGGCAGACAGCGCCCTTTTCCTTTGTGATGATGTATTCACGCTCCTTCGGAGTTTTGTCCGGATAGAGGTCCTCAAGCTCCTGTGTGGTGATAAAGAAAATATCCTTTGGAAGGATTTCCTCGATAAAATCATACTGGATGGACATGTAGGTCTCAGTCTTGCGCAATGCCTTGTATACGGAACGAACGACCTTCTTGAGTGTATCGAGATTGCGTTCACTCTTGACGATGACCTTCTCCCAGTCCCACTGGTCTACATAGATTGAGTGAATATTGTCGGTGGCTTCATCGCGGCGGATAGCGTTCATATCGGTGTAAAGCCCTTCACCGTGTGCAAAGCCATATTCCTTGAGCGCGTAGCGCTTCCACTTTGCAAGAGACTGAACAATTTCAGCCTGCCGTTCATTCTGCTCTTTGATGCCGAAGCTGACCGGACGCTCAATGCCATTTAAGTTATCATTCATGCCGGATGCGGGGTCCACAAATAAAGGAGAGGAGACACGGAGCAGATTCAGCTGCTTCGCGAGTACGCTCTGAAAAAAGTCTTTGACCGTTTTGATTGCGACCTGCGTATCATACAGTGAAAGCGGAGAAAAATAATCCTCCGGTATGATCAGGTGTTCCATTTTGATATCCTCCGAATTTTGGTATTATGTTTGCTGCTGTACTGAACTGGTAAGTTGTAAAAATTACACTGTCGGACGTTCCGTACTCAGGCCACAGCCCCGCTCGCCCTGCGAGCTATCCGCTGCCGCTGGCAGCTCCTGTCTGTGGCTGATGAGCGTTCTATTGGTAGCGCCTGATGGCGCGCAGGTCATAAGGAATCCTCCCGCAAGCGGGTCCCTCCTTACGACAGTGCTCATCTCAATATGCAAATACAGCCCTCAGAAAATAAATTTGCTGTGATCTGTCTTTGCACATTGCTGCTGTACTGAACTGGTACCTACACATTATACCAGATGATTGGGAAGTTACAAGAAAAAAATTTGAAAAAGGGCTTGCGCTGAAAAAAAAACTGTGCTAGAATCTCTCCATCAAAAAGCGATGAAGGAGACTCTGTTTCTGAAACTTGACAGGAATTTGGCATCACCGACTGAGAGTGCCGATGGAGGGAAGGAGACAATAGGGAACACTCCGGAGCTGACTGTTTGAACAGCAAAGATACCGGCAGAGCTATCAGATCCGGTATTTTCAGAGTAGGGCAGTCCGCAGCACACGTTACGTGCATAAAGAGGGGTAGACGAGGATGTCTGCAATGCGGGTGGTACCGCGGGTAGAAGATTATCCGTCCCGGAATATCATATAAAATGTGATGTTCCGGGACTTTTTTGCGTTCACAGTTCTGAGCAGCAGCAAAATGCAGAGACAGGAGCTGCGTAAGCAGCGGATAGCTTGCATAGCAAGCAGGTCTGTGGTCTGCAGCGCAGAACGTCCGAGGGGCCAGAAAATGTTTCGTAAGGAATAGACGTTGTGAGAGCTCATTAGATGTTCAGCAAGAACGTTTGGACAAGAAGAAGTCCCGGGACCGGAGAGGAGACCAACATGGAATTTTTAACAGGACTGACACCAGAGGAAACATTAGAGCTTGAGGAGCTGCTCGATGCATCCCGCATCGGCACAGAGGTCCGGGTACGCGGAGCCGTGCACACAATACGCGATATGGGCGAGCTTTCTTTTGTCGTACTGCGCAAGCGAGATGGCCTGTTGCAGTGCATTTTTGAAGAAGGCACGACGAATTATGCGGTAAAGGACCTGCGTGAGGAGATGGCAGTTGAGATCAGCGGCGTGCTGGAGGAGGATGCACGTGCTCCGCACGGCATTGAAATCCGGGCGAGGGAAGTGAAGGTGTTCGGCAGACCGTATGAGGCGCCGCCGCTTCCGATTGGCAAGTGGAAGCTGAACACATCACTGGAGGCAAAGCTCAACTACCGCAGTACCGCGCTCCGCAACGTCCGTGAGCGGGCAAAGTTCCGGATCCAGGAAGGTATCGTGCGCGGCTTCCGTGATTTCCTGTACAGCCAGCATTTCACAGAGATCCACACTCCGAAGATCGGCAGCAAGGGTGCCGAGGGCGGCTCCAACGTCTTCAAGCTCGATTATTTCCACCGTCCGGCCGTGCTCGCACAGAGTCCGCAGTTCTACAAACAGATGATGGTCGGTGTGTTTGAACGGGTATTTGAGACCGCACCGGTTTTCCGCGCAGAGAAGCACAACACGAAGCGTCATCTGAATGAGTATACAAGCCTTGACTTTGAGATGGGGTACATCAGTGGCTTCGAAGATATCATGAAAATGGAGACCGGATTTTTACAGTACACGATGAAGCTGCTCTTGGAAGAATATGCCGAGGAGCTTCGGATCCTTGGTGTGACCCTCCCGAAGACCGAACAGATTCCGATGGTACGTTTTGACAAGGCAAAAGAGCTGGTTGCAGAAAAATACAACCGGAAGATCCGCAATCCGTATGACCTGGAGCCGGAGGAGGAATCCCTGATCGGTCAGTATTTCAAGGAAGAGTACGATGCAGACTTCGTGTTTGTCACACACTATCCGTCGAAGAAGCGTCCGTTTTACGCGATGGACGATCCGGCAGATCCGACCTTTACTCTGAGCTTTGATCTTCTGTTCCACGGACTTGAGATCACGACCGGAGGTCAGCGTATCCACGATTATCAGCAGCTGTTGGATAAAATCGAGGCGCGGGGCATGACGACCGAGGGCATGGAGCAATACCTGGACACCTTCAAATATGGCATTCCACCGCACGGAGGACTCGGAATCGGTATGGAGCGTCTGACGATGAAGCTGCTCGGTGAGGAAAATGTGCGGGAGGCGACTCTGTTCCCGCGGGATCTGTCCAGACTGGAGCCGTAAAGCGGACACCGGCGGTGCGCCGCTTTGCGGAACGCATTTTCTGCGTTACAGGAATGCATTTTAGCAGCGGATGTGCTATACTGAACCCAAATCAATTACCGCTGCAGGCAGTATGAGACCATATCCGGTTCGTTGTCCGCAGAAAGAGGAGTGAAAGAAAAGGGGGAAGGCACATGGAACGATGCAGGTTATGTGGCGGCCAGGTCGTGAATGGACGCTGTACGGAATGTGGATGGAATAACCGGAAAAATGACAGCAGGTACCATCTGAATGAACACAACCGCAAGAGCGTTCAGCTGCATGGAGGCAGCTGCGAAGATCATCTGAACAAACCGGAAAATAAGCATACTACGTATCGGACGACGATGGAGGACAGCCCGGCGCGGCGGAAAGAATTAAAGAAGCGCCGGCAGACCGGAACGGTGCAGAAGCGTAAAGGACGGATATGGGGATTGCTTGGCATTATTGTGCTTTACGGCATTCTTGAGGGATGGAGCTGGCTGGATGAGCAGGATATCGATCTGGGAGATGCAGTAACAAGGCTTGTACAGTATTTTGAGGATGATGATTCTGCAAACGACGCTGGCTGGATGGAAGAAGAGGATGCGGACTCGGATGAAATGCTGCCGGCGTCTGCACAAAAGCAGGAGTGGGATACCGGGGATGCCGGCTATTATGAGGCATGTCTGGAGCCGGGAAACTATACGGTCGGATATGATCTTTTCCCGGGCAGCTATCAGCTGGAATGCCGGTTGGATTCCGCATGGATTTACGTAAGCGACCCGGAAGGGACAGACTGGGATTATGAAGTGCTCTATTCCGAGGAGTACCAGGACTGGGTACGCGAGAATGACGAGGAATATTCCGGAGAATACAGTGCTTACTCAAATGTGCTGGAGCTTTCAGAAGGCCAGACGCTCTATATCGAATCTGTCACGGAGAGTGTATGGATTACCGGATTGAAGGCAGAAGGGGCCGTGCTGGAAAAACGGGATTCCCAGGGACTGCAGACGGTACATTATCAGGAAGGCATGGAGCCGGGAGCCGGGATTCCGGAAGGGGTCTATGATCTGGTGCTGAGCAATCCGGATACAGGAGTTGTTTATCTGCAGGTGCACGGCGAGGATGGGATGGAGCTGTATCTGACACTGGGGAAGGACACACCGGTGATCCGGCGGATTTTTATTCAGGACGGCGATACGTTTGAATATGAGGATTATGATACCGGTGCAAAGATTGACTTTGTGCCGAGCTACTGAGGAGATGAAAAAATGGCAAACATCATCAGTGATGAGACGATTGAGTATGTCGGGATTCTGGCAAAGCTGGAGCTCTCGGCAGAAGAAAAAGAACAGGCGAAAAAAGATATCGGACGGATGCTCGATTACGTGGATAAGCTCAATGAGCTGGATACCGCTGACGTAGAGCCGATGTCGCATGTGTTTCCGGTGCATAATGTTTTCCGTGAGGACGTGGTGACGAACGGGGATGACCGCGAGAATATGCTGAAAAACGCACCCGCAGTCAAAGACGGATCGTGGAAGGTACCAAAGACGGTAGAGTAAATGCACGGGGCAGTATTTTGCTGCCGGAAAGGAAATGACGATGCAGATCATGGATATGACGGCCCTTGAGCTTGGCCGGAAGATAAAGGAAAAAGAAGTATCCGTCAAAGAGGCGGTGCAGGCAAGTCTGGATACCATTGAGGCAAAGGACGAGGCGCTGCACAGCTTTGTGACGGTCGATGCAGAGCGTGCTCTGGCGCGTGCAGATGAAGTACAAAAAGGGATAGAGGATGGCACTTATACCGGGCCGCTGGCAGGTGTCCCGGCCGCAGTGAAGGACAATATCTGTACGGAGAATCTGCTGACGACCTGCAGTTCAAAGATCCTCTATAATTTTGTTCCGCCGTATTCGGCGCAGGCTGTCTGCAATTTAAACGCAGCAGGCGGTGTTATCCTCGGAAAAACAAATATGGATGAATTTGCGATGGGAAGCACGACTGAGACGTCGGCCTACGGTGTGACGCGCAATCCGTGGAATCTCGAGCATGTGCCGGGCGGATCCTCCGGCGGAAGCTGCGCAGCAGTCGCAGCCTGTGAGGCACCGTATGCGCTTGGCTCCGATACCGGCGGATCGATCCGGCAGCCTGGATCCTTCTGTGGTGTCACAGGCCTGAAGCCGACCTACGGCACCGTTTCCCGGTATGGACTGATCGCCTATGGATCTTCCCTGGACCAGATCGGACCGATCGCAAAGGATATTTCCGACTGTGCGGCGATTCTGGAAATGCTCGCATCCTATGACAAAAAGGACAGTACATCCGTAAAGCGTACCGACTGTGATTTTACGTCAGCGCTGGTCGATGATGTAAAGGGCATGCGGATCGGTATTCCGTCCGACTATTTAAGTGCCGGATTGGACGAGGAAGTAAAAGCGGCTATTTTAAAGGCAGCGGATGTCCTGAAGCAGAAGGGTGCAATCGTAGAAGAATTTCAGCTCAGTTTGGTCGAGTATGCGATTCCGGCTTATTATGTGATCGCATCGGCGGAGGCCAGCTCGAACCTGGCGCGTTTTGACGGTGTCAAATACGGATACCGCGCGAAGGAATACAACGGACTGCATGGCATGTATAAGAAGAGCCGTTCCGAGGGCTTCGGGGAAGAGGTCAAGCGCCGGATTATGCTCGGCTCCTTTGTACTGAGCTCCGGTTATTACGATGCCTACTATCTGAAGGCACTGCGCACAAAGGCACTGATCAAGCAGTCCTTTGACCGTGCATTTGAAAAATATGATGTGATCCTCGGGCCGGTTGCACCGATGACCGCGCCGAAGCTCGGCGAGAGCCTCTTGGATCCGCTGAAAATGTATCTTGGGGATATTTACACGATTTCTGTCAACCTGGCCGGTCTTCCGGGCGTATCGGTTCCGTGCGGCGTCGATTCCAAGGGACTGCCGATCGGCGTGCAGCTGATCGGGGACTGCTTCAAGGAAAAAAATATCATCCGTGCCGCTTATGCATATGAGCAGGCCAGGGGCAAATGGCAGGCGCCGCCGTGTACGGCAGCAGCTTCCGGAAAGGTGGTGGAGTAAATGTCCAGACAGTATGAGACCGTGATCGGACTGGAGGTCCATGTAGAGCTCGCGACAAAGACAAAGATTTTCTGTGGATGCTCCACTGCATTTGGAGGGGCGCCGAATACGCATACCTGTCCGGTGTGCACCGGTATGCCGGGTTCTCTTCCGGTACTGAATAAGCAGGTCGTTGAGTATGCGATGGCGGTAGGTCTTGCGACGAACTGCCAGATTCACCAGTATTGTAAATTTGACCGTAAGAATTATTTTTATCCGGATAACCCGCAGAACTACCAGATCTCCCAGCTGTATCTTCCGATCTGCCACGATGGCGGCATCGAGATCGAGACCGCTGCGGGGAAAAAGGTGATAGGCATTCATGAGATCCATATGGAGGAGGATGCCGGAAAGCTCATCCACGATGAGTGGGAGGACTGCACCTTGGTCGATTACAACCGAAGCGGCGTGCCACTGATCGAGATCGTATCTGAGCCGGATATGCGCAGTGCCGAGGAGGTCATCGCATATCTGGACAAGCTTCGCCTGATCGTGCAGTATCTGGGGGCATCGGACTGCAAGCTGCAGGAGGGCTCCATGCGTGCCGATGTCAACCTCTCTGTGCGTGAGGTTGGCGCGGAGCAGTTCGGTACGAGAACCGAGATGAAGAACCTGAACTCCTTCAAGGCGATTGCCCGTGCGATTGAGGGGGAGCGTGCCCGTCAGATCGAGCTGATCGAGGAGGGCAGGCAGGTCATTCAGGAGACACGCCGCTGGGATGACAATAAGGAATATTCCTATCCGATGCGTTCCAAGGAGGATGCGCATGATTACCGTTACTTCCCGGATCCGGATCTTGTGCCGGTCATCATCAGTGATGAGTGGCTGCAGGCGGTAAAGGACCGCCAGCCGGAGCTGCGCACCGAGAAGCTTGCACGTTATAAAAAGGAATTCGATATCCCGGATTATGATGCGGAGATCCTGACCGGTTCCAAGCATCTGGCAGATCTGTTCGAGGAGACAACAGAGCTGTGCGGCAAGCCGAAAAAGGTATCGAACTGGCTGATGGGTGAGACGCTCCGTCTGCTCAAGGAGGCAGGGCAGGAGCCAGAGGAGATCACTTTCTCGGCCGCACATCTGGCAAAGCTGATCGAGCTGCTCGACGCAGGCACGATCAACCAGACCGTCGCCAAGGAGGTCTTCGAGCAGATCTTCCGTGAGGATATTGATCCGGAGCAGTACGTCGAAGCGCATGGCCTGAAGATGGTCAACGATGACAACCTGCTTCGCACCGTCGTCGAGCAGGTCATCGCCGCCAATCCGCAGTCTGTCGCTGATTACAGGGGCGGCAAGGAAAAAGCCCTCGGCTTCCTCGTCGGCCAGACCATGAAGCAGATGAAGGGAAAAGCAAATCCGGGCGCAGTGAACAAGATGCTGAAGGAGTTGCTGTGAATGAAAGGACAATATAATAGGTAGAAATGTGTGAAAGGCTGTCGTATCTGAGAGGGTACGGCAGTTTTTTGCCTGATAATAAAGATTGGTATTTGGTTATACATGTGGTAAAATGTGTTTACTATGGGTTGAAAAATCCAACAGAAAAACAATCCGTACATATCTATAAGGACATGCAGACAGAAAATGGACAGAGAAAGAAGAGGGAAAAATGGATGATAGCATATAAGTGTGCAAAATGCGGCGCCGGGGAGCTGGAGCCGCTCGGAGACGGAAAAAAGGCGGTCTGCCAGTACTGCTTTTCCGTTATGGTACTGCCGACACTGGACCCGGAAGCATTCAACCGTGCGACCGAGCTGCGCCAGCAGCTACAGTTTGACCAGGCAGAGATGGCATTTGAACGGATTGTGTCCGAGTATCCAGACGACTCAGAGAGCTACTGGAATTTGGTGCTGTGCCGGTATGGTATCGAGTATGTAAAAGACCGGGACGGTTCGCTCGTGCCAACCTGCCATCGGATGTCTTACCAGTCGATTCTGGAGGATCCGGATTATCAGAAGGCGCTGCAGTATGCGGACGGTTATTCGCGGCAGCGTTATGAGGAAGAGGGCGCGAAAATTGACCGGGTGTTGAAACGGATCGCACAGATCAGCCATTCGCAGCCGGATTATGATATTTTTATCAGCTACAAAGAGACGGACGAAGCGGGACACCGCACGGCTGACAGTGCGGTAGCGCAGAATATTTACGATGCATTGAAGCATAAATATCCGGATCTGAACATTTTTCTGTCGAGAGTGACATTGAAGGAGCTGGCAGCCGGGATGGAGTATGAGCCGGTCATTTTCTCGGCCTTAAATACGGCGAAGCTGATGCTGGTCGTCGGGACGAGCCGGGAGAATCTGGAATCGGTGTGGGTGCGCAATGAGTGGAGCCGTTACCGCCGGATGATGGAGCGGGACAACTCCAAAAAGATGGCAGTGGTTTTTAAAAATATGGATCCGGGCCGCGATTTTCCGCCGGAGCTCGGCAGCTTTTCGATCCAGGCGATGGAGGCCGAGGGCTTTTACATGCAGGATCTGATCCGCGGTGTGGAGAACCTGCTTGGATTAAAAGAAAAGCAGCAGGCAGCAGCCGGAAACCAGATCTATGAGTCGGCGAACAGCCTGCAGGCAGCCAATCTGCTCCGGCGTGCCAGACAGGAGCTGGATGCAGGGGATACAGATGCTGCGATCAGTTATCTGAAAAAAGCACTGGATATGCAGCCGGACTATGCGGAAGCGTGGTGGGAGCTGGTGCAGATCGGGACAAAGCAGATGACAAAGCTCTCAGAGGATGAGCCATTTGCATTGGATAAAGATACGCAGCGCGCCTGGAATATGGTCAGAGACTATGCCAGTGGAGCGCAGCTGGCCTCCTATGAAGCGCAGATGCGGGACTATGAACAGCGCTGGACGGCGGGCATCAACCACAAAAAGGCAGAGCAGCTGTTTCAGGAGATCCGGGAGAAGACCGGTGAAGGAAAATTGTTTGACCGCTATACGCAGTATTATTCACAGAGCGTGAAGGTAGAGCAGTGCCTGTCGCTTGCAGATGAAGGACAGAAAAAAACGATTCAGGCATATATGCAGAGCTATGAGGAAAACCATGCAAAATTCAGGGAACTGCAGGAATGGAAGAGAAGCCGTCCGATTGATCAGATCCAGCAGGACCAGGAGTATCAGAGGATTGCCAGAGAACAGCAAAAATACAAAAAGAAAGTAGAGGCCGGGGCGCGGCAGCAAAACGGCGTACTGTTCGGGGATGTTCTGCTTGCGGTGGCAGCCCTGGCTGTGACTTATTTGGGGTCTGGCTATTCCGGTCTGTGGCAGGGAAACGAGAGAATGCTACTGCCGGTAGTGCCATTTGTCTTTGGGACAGTGCTTTGCCAGTTCATCATGCGGCTGCTGCTTTACCGGAGCTGTGAAAGTGAGAATCAGAATTATGTAAATTTCTTTGTTTGTGCAACGACCGCCGTGGCATTTTCCATTCTCCCATATGCGGGATATCAGTACTGGCTGTACCGGAAAATACAGCCGCAGGGACTGGAGTGGACCTGTATCTTTTCCGGGCTGTCGGTATTTGCGATGGTTGCTGCAGTTATTCTGGCTCTTCTCTTTGTCTGCGTAGGGCAGCTGATTGCAGGGTGTGTTATAGTGGCAATTGGTGTAATCGCATACCAGGCGATTGACGGTATAGAAGGAATGCCATTCGAAGCGATGGCACGTGCAGTTCCGGAGCTGAATGAGAAGCTGTTGTTCGCAGCGGCGGTTCTGGTGGTTCTGTTTTTCATACTTTACGTGCGCAATAAGGTGGCAATGCAAAATTATCAGAAAAGTACAGCGCCATATGAACGGCTGGAACAGGAGCGGGAGCACTATATGGAGGATCAGCTGAAGCCGGTGCTGGACTACTTCCGGCCATATATGGATGAAAAATATTTAAAAGAGCTGCAGATAGAAGACACTGAGGGATAAGAGCAATAATAAAATAGAAATGTTATGGATTGAAAAGTAATTGCCAACGGGGAGGAGCATGATGAGATGGCAGAGGTGTACCAGTGCCGTGCCTGCGGCGGAAATGTAATTCCGGCACCGGACGGAAAGACCGGCATCTGTGAATACTGCGGAAAAAAGATCGTTTTTCCGCGAAAAGGTTATAAACTGATGAATCAGGCAAATGCCCTGCGTGCCCGCATGGAATTTGAGCAGGCGGAGGCGCTTTATCAGAGCCTTGCGCTTCTGAACCCGGATGATCCGGAGATATGGTGGAGCATTTTGCTGTGTCGCTACGGGATCCTCTATGTGCAGGAGGCAGACCGGCGGGTGATCACGGTGAACCGGATGAAATACGATTCGGTATTCGATCAGGAGGCGTACAAAAAGGCGATCGCGCTTGCCGACGATGCACAGCGCAGGATTTATGAGGAAGAGGCGCGCACGATTCAGGATATTCAGGACCGGTTGCTCGCAGCGGCGGCGAAGGAAGAGAAATACGACATTTTTATCAGCTTTAAGGATAAGGATGCAGATGGAAAACGGACGGAGGACAGTGCGCTGGCACAGGATATTTATGAGGCGCTGACCGATGAGGGATACAGGGTATTCTTCTCACGTATCACACTGCGTACCGCGCTCGGTGAGGAGTTTGAGCCGAAAATTTTCTCAGCTTTACAGAGTGCGAGGATGATGATCCTCGTGGCGACCTCGATCGAGCATGTCGAGGCGGACTGGGTGAAAAATGAGTGGAGCCGGTATCTGAAGCTGATGGAGCAGGATGCGGGGAAATACCTGCTCCCGGTCTATACGATCGGCGTAAAGCCGGAACAGCTTCCGGCGATGCTCTCCGGGCTGGAAGGTATTCAGGCGAACGGCGAAGAATACCGGAAGCTGTTGCTCGACAATGTCGCGGGCCGTCTTGGCCGGAAAAAGAAAGAGGCCGCCGCATCGCAGGTCGCAGCCACAGAAGAGGCAAAGCGGCTGAATATGGAGAAGAGCAACCGGCTTTTACAGAGGGCGCTGCAAAGCCTGCAGGATCAGAACTATCATCAGGCAGAGGCTTATTTTGAACAGATGTTGGATATGAATCTGGAATGTGCCATCGCGTGGTGGGGAGTCCTCACCGCAGAGACGGAAAATTTCCGAAAGAAAGACGATTTCCGTGCAGATCCAAGGCTGAAGCGCTATTATGACGAGGCGATGCGGCTGGCGACTGGGGTGGAAAAGGATGCCTTTTTGAAAGATATGGACCGCTATGAGGAGGTGCAGCGCGGCTTCCGGTATGCGGAGTGCTATGAGAAGTTTGACAAACTGACGAAGCATAAGACTCTGGTATACACCAGTAATAATGATAAAAAGTATCAGGAGGTTCTGAAGGTCGAGCAGGAGTGCCTGTCACTTGTAACGGAGGGGCCGCGCAGGGCAGAGCTGAAGAAGGAATTTGACCGCTATAATCAGATGCGGGATCGCGTGAGTGCCCTGAAGAAGGACTATAATGCAGAAGAAAAGAAAAATGAATCCTATGGAACCAATGTGAAGCAGTGGGAGGCGGAATGTAAGAGCATAAAGGCGAGAAGGGCAAATGCAAAGGACACCTACCGTATCCGGCTGGCCAGCTGCCTAGCCGTATTTTTTTTGTTTTATGGAAGTGCTGCGGTTTTCAGTATTATTTATGTGTTCTTCACTGCCAATGCAGATGAAATCATCAGTCAGTCGATGGACTGGGGAGGAGTAATCGGAGCGGCAATTATGATAATGCCGGGCATTTTTTTCGTAAGGCGTGTCATCAGGCGTCTGAAAGCGCGGAAAGCGGCGTGCGAGGGACGCTCAGTGAGAGAGGAGCGTCGCTATTGCAGCGAGCTGAAGCAGAAAGTGAAGCAGGAAAAGAAAGAGGCTTCGGCGCGCGCAGAACAGCTGCCGGACATTTATGCCACGCTTCAGCAGAAATATGCAGACGTAAAGGACTTTATATTTCCGCAGGATCTGGAGCAGCATATCAGAGACTGGCAGAGAAAATTGCGTGAATGCTAATGAATAAGAATGGCGACCGGGAGGGATAAGGCGAGATGTTTCAGAAAAAGAACATTGCAGATATCAAATTTGAGGGAACGAATGAGGAATTTGTGTGGAGAAGCCCGATTACGGATTTTGAGACCGGATCGAAGCTGACCGTGTATGAATCACAGGAAGCGCTGTTTTACTTCAACGGTGCCTGCGTGGGTGTACTCGGGCCGGGCAGCCACATTCTTGAGACGGAGCATATTCCGTTTCTGAAAAAGCTGATCCAGCGGATCACCGGAAATGAGTCGATCTTCCATGCGCAGGTCTATTTTGTCAATAAAGTCGTGCTGGATATCAAATGGGGTGCCGGGGATATCGTATATCAGGATCCGGCAGGTCCGGTGTTCAATATCGGGTGCTTTGGGCAGATGAACCTTGCAGCAGAGGAGCCGCGCTGTATAGTGGAGCGCCTTGTCGGAAGTGAAGTGAGCTTAAAGCGCAGCGAGGTGGAAATGAAGTTCCGCCAGCTGCTTGCATCGCAGGTGCGGGATCATCTGGTAAATGCCATGCTGGACAACCAGATCAGCATTATCCAGCTCTCTGCCCGTCTTGGAAGGATTGCGGAGCTGCTGGCACCGGATGTCGCACAGCTGTTTGGAGAATATGGATTTTCCTTGCAGAATTTCTGCATTTCCGGTGTGAATATTCCGGAGGATGATCCGGAGTATCAGCGTCTGAAGCGCCTGCGCGCGAATCAGGGACTTCGGATGAGTGAATTACAGCTTAAGCAGCAGGAGGAGCTGATGATGGCACAGCTTGCGGCGGAAAAGACACGGATTGAGGCGCAGGCAGCCGCATTCAAGCGTCAGACGGAGGGGTATGACTACGCGACCGAAAAGCAGTTTGAATTTCTGAACCAGATTGCCTCAAATCCGGGAGCCGGGGCGGCCGGGATCAGCAGCGAGATGCTGCAGATGGGAGCAGGACTTGGGATGCTCGGCGCGGTCGGCGGCATGATGCAGAACATGACGTCGCCGTATATGAACGGAATGGGAGCAATGACCGGCATTCCGCAGCCGATGGCAGGTCAGATGATGGCCGGGATGCAGGGCGGAGCGGGTCAGACGATGGCCGGGATGCAGGGCGGAGCAGGTCAGACGATGGCCGGGATGCAGGGCGGAGCGGGTCAGACGATGGCCGGGATGCAAAACGGAGCAGGACAGATGGCAGCCGTGCCGGATGGAAGCGGCACAGTACCACAGCGGACGGAGCCGAACGCGGCACCCGTACCGGCAGCCGATCCGGTGGAGGTGCTCGGCAAGCTGAAACGCCTGCTGGATGCCGGACTGATTGAGCAGGAGGAGTACGACGCGAAGAAGCGGGAGATACTTGCGAACCTGTAGCATTACGATTCATTCGGCGGTAAAACCTTTGCTGTTTTACCGCATAAGAAGGTGATTCAGGTGTAGAGGAGGAGCGGTATGAGCAGTAAAAAGATTGTGGCAATTGCAGGAAGTGTGATTGCGGCCGGATGTTATTTTATCGTTTTATTTCTGATCGGGGGACTAACCGGGGCATCCCTGATCAGCAGCGTATTTACACTGGCAGCACTTGGGCTTTGCATTGGCGGGGCTTATGTTTATCTGGAAGAACCGGTGGTCGAGCAGTACTTTTACATTTTTCCGGGGGCGTACATAGGAATGCTATATCTGGCAGTGCAGATGGTCGTCTCCCTGGTGATAGCAGGCTTGCATCCGGCGATTGTGGCGCAGCTGATTGTGGAATTTGTAATCCTTGGTATTTTTGGAAGCCTGCAGTGCTATGCATTGTATGCCGGGCTGCGGGCACGCGATCTTAAGAGACGGCAGCAGGAGAAGGTCAGCTCCATGCGTGCGCTCTCTGCCAAAGCGACAGCGATTTGCAAAAACACCAGTGATTATAAATGGAAAAAACAGGTACAGAAGGTCGCAGATGCCATCCGCTATGCAGATCCGGTGAGCCGTGGAGATACGCGGCAGGCGGAGCAGCAGATTGATGAAGCGTTAGAGCAGATCCGTATCGCGGTACGCACCGAAAATCAGAAGGAATTTGACGAGGCGGCGGAGCAGATACACAGAAGCCTGGAAGCCAGGGGATAAGCGTCCCGGCAAACGCAAGCCGGCTACGTCGGAAAAGAACATACAGGTAGTTTATGGAAAAAGCTACTCCATTGCGGGTGGCTTTTTTAACCGAATCAAGCAAGTCCCCTGCTTCAATTGCGCAAAGCAATAAGCAGTGGGTTGGGACTTGCTTGTATCAGGAGTGGTACAAGCCACTCCTGATAAGCTGCGAAGCAGCTATTCGGTTATGAGCAAGTAGCGAAGCGGATTGCGAATATCCGCTTTGACCTGAATCAAGCAAGTCCCCTGCTTCAATTGCGCAAAGCAATAAGCAGTGGATTGCGAATATCCGCTTGATTAGGCTCCTTCATCCCTGCGGCTTTACAGCCGGGCCGCGACTGCCGCACGCTTCAGATACGTTTCGGAACCAGCCTCAGAAAAAATTCACATATGCCCTTGTCTTAATAATCCCGTCCCGTTATAATAAATGTAATTGCCATTTATCCGGGTGGCGCAAAAGGGTGCGCAGCGGATGGCAATGCAGGAGGATGGAGGGCAGGGCATGCGTAAAAAAAGAAAGACAGGTCTGGTGTTTCTGGCAGTGATTGCAATGCTGGCCGGGAGCGGATGCAGCAGAAGCGTACTGAATTATCAGATCGCAGAGTGTATCGGGACACTTGGAGAATATGAGAACAATGAGCCGGTGGAGACACCGAAGATGAAGGCGGCACGCGAGCAGAAGGAGTCTGAGTCGGAGCTGGAAAATGTGAAGCAGGAGGCTTTGGATGCCGCTGCCAAACTGGCCAAAAGCTACCGGTATGAGGAAGCGATCGCGTATCTGCAGAATACAGAAGAATTACAGGGGGATGCAAGGCTGGACGAGGCGATTGCAGAATATGAGAAAAAGGAGGGAAGCCTGTATCAGTATACCGGTGATATCCCGCATTTTTCCTTTACGAATCTGGTGATGGATCCGACACTTGCTTTTGACGGGGATGAATACGAATCCGTCTATCGACAGAACATGATTACAGCGACAGAGTTTGAAAATATTTTGCAGGCGCTGTATGACAGCAACTATATTTTGATTGATATCCACAGTCTGGCAAATGAGACGGCATCCGGCAGTTCGGTCACGATGAGCGTACAGGCTCCGACGGTGCCGGAGGGAAAGAAGCCGATGATCCTGTCAGTCGATAATCTGAGCTACAGCTCCATGCGCAACGGGGATGGTGTTGCGACGTCGCTGACTGTAGGGGCAGATGGGAAGGTCGATGCCGTTTACACAGATGCGGATGGCCATGATCAGAAGGGCGACTATGATGTGATCCCGCTGCTTGAGGCATTTATCGAAGCACATCCGGATTTTTCCTTCCAGGGTGCGCGCGGCATCGTGTCAGTGGCCGGTGCGCGCGGCGTCTTCGGCTATACCATTGATGGTGATAATGCGGACAATCAGAAAGCGGTAAAGGAGATTGCCGCAGCTTTGAAGGATCAGGGCTGGACGATCGCGTCTTCCGGCTACAGCTATGAATATATGTATGATATGTCATATGAGACACTCTCACAGGACATTACGAACTGGCTCGATCAGGTCGGTTCTCTTGTCGGGGACAGTGACACGCTGCTGTATCCGTATGGCTCCGAGGTGGATTATGGTTCTGAGAAAGGCTCCTATCTCATTAACCGCGGCTTCCGTTATCTCATCGGCATGTGGGCGGACGGCGACCATACGGAGGTCAATGAGATCTATCTTAGGCAGACGCGGCGGATGGTGACCGGGTATGTATTTGAGAATTCCCCGTCGTCGTTCAGTACGTATTTTGATGTGTCTGCGATCCTGGATCCGGAGCGATGAGGCGGAACGCAGAGCAGGCATTCCCCTGCTTTATGAGTGGGAAATAACAAAGGAGAACGTGCAATGTATGTAATCAAAAAAGACGGAACAAATGAAGAATTTAATGTGCAGAAGATTATTGTCGCGGTCAACAAATCTGCGGCCCGGATTCTGTACAAATTTACCGATGAGGAGCTGAAGTTCCTCTGTGAGTTTGCACAGAGCAAGGCAGAGTCCTTACACAAGGAGGGCATCACGATTCAGGAGATGCACAACATCGTAGAGGGCGCCTTAGAGGCAGTGAATCCGGCAGTGGCAAAGAGCTACCGGGACTACCGCAACTATAAGATGGACTTTATTCATATGATGGATGATGTCTATACGAAGAGCCAGTCAATCCGTTACATCGGAGACAAGAGCAATGCGAATACGGACAGCGCACTCGTGGCGACGAAGCGCAGCCTGATTTTTAATGAGCTGAACAAGGAGCTGTACCGTAAGTTTTTCATGACCAGGGATGAGCTACAGGCGTGCAAGGACGGTTACATTTACATCCATGACCAGTCGGCGCGTCTCGACACGATGAACTGCTGCCTCTTCAATGTCGGGGATGTGCTTTCCGGCGGTTTTGAGATGGGAAATGTCTGGTATAATGAGCCGAAGACCTTAGATACCGCGTTCGATGTCATGGGCGATATCATCCTGAGCACGGCGGCGCAGCAGTATGGCGGATTTACCGTGCCGGAGGTCGACAAGATCCTTGCCCCGTATGCGGAAAAGAGCTTCCGGAAATATAAAGAGGAATACATCGAGTATGCGGATCCGGCATGGCCGGATGTGGAGTCCCATGCGCTTCGCTACGCGCAGCAGAAGGTGCGCCGGGACTGCGACCAGGGCTGGCAGGGGATCGAGTATAAGCTGAATACCGTAGGCTCTTCCCGCGGCGACTATCCGTTTGTTACTGTGACCTTAGGGCTTGGCACGACCGAATTTGAAAAAATGATTTCCATGTCCCTGCTTGACGTACACCGTGGCGGGCAGGGCAGACCGGGAAATAAGAAGCCGGTGCTCTTCCCGAAGATCGTATTTTTGTATGATGAGGCGCTGCACGGACCGGGCGGAAGCTGCGAGGAGGTCTTTGAAAAAGGTGTGGAGTGCTCCTCAAAGACGATGTATCCGGACTGGCTGTCTCTGACCGGTGAGGGATACATTTCCAGTATGTATAAAAAGTATAAAAAAGTCATCAGCCCGATGGGATGCCGTGCATTTCTGAGCCCGTGGTATGAGCGCGGCGGTATGGAGCCGGCAGATGAGAATGATACGCCGGTATTTGTGGGGCGCTTCAATATCGGAGCAGTCAGCCTGCATCTGCCGATGATTCTTGCAAAGGCGCGGGCGGAGAGCCGGGACTTCTATGAGGTGCTCGATGAGTATCTGGAGATGATCCGTCGTCTGCACATCCGCACATATGATTATTTAGGAGAGATGCGTGCCTCCACGAACCCGCTCGGCTACTGCGAGGGTGGTTTCTATGGCGGTCATCTGAAGCCGGGCGAGAAGATCAAGAAGCTCTTAAAGCCGATGACGGCGTCCTTTGGCATCACTGCATTAAATGAGCTGCAGGAGCTTTACAATGGAAAATCAATTGCGGAGGACGGACAGTTCGCCCTAGAGACACTGCGTCACATCAATGACAGGGTAGCGGAATTCAAAAAGGAGGACGGCTGGCTGTATGCGATCTATGGTACACCGGCAGAGAGCCTGTGTGGCCTTCAGGTCGAGCAGTTCCGCAAGAAATACGGGATCATTGAGAATGTTTCCGACCGACCGTACGTGAGCAACAGCTTCCACTGCCATGTCACGGAAGATCTGACGCCGATCGAGAAGCAGGATCTCGAGGGACGTTTCTGGGAGCTGTGCAACGGCGGCAAGATCCAGTACGTGCGCTATCCGATCGACTATAATATAGAAGCAATCAAGAGCCTGATCCGCCGTGCGATGGCGCTCGGCTTTTATGAGGGAGTCAACCTCTCACTTGCGTACTGCGACGACTGTGGTCATCAGGAGCTGGAGATGGACGTCTGCCCAAAGTGCGGATCGCACAACCTGACGAAGATCGACCGGATGAATGGCTATCTCTCCTACAGCCGTGTACACGGCGACACCCGATTGAATGCAGCGAAGATGGCTGAAATCGCAGAACGAAAGAGTATGTAATAAAAACTTAAAACTTTTTAAAAAAAATGTGACAACTATTGCCAATTAAAAAAATGCATGGTATGATGCATACAGATTTGAAATAGTACAGATAGGCAAATGTTTCGCATTCGCGGTATAATGAATGCGAATGAAGGGGAGACTGTTCAAAAGGATATTACAGCGATACTATCAGTGGCGGATAACCGCTGGTAGGGGAGTAAAATGAGAATGGAGGGCAACAATTATGAAGAACAGAAATAAAAAGGTATTATTTGCACTGATGCTGGGATGTTCCATTACCTTAATGGCGACCGGCTGTGATAAGCTGAAAAAGGAGCCGGAGACCGAGACGGAGGCGCCGACTGAGGCACCGACCGAGAAGCAGACGGAGACAGAGACTGAGACGGAAGCGCCGACTGAGGCACCGACCGAGAAGCAGACTGAGACAGAGACCGAATCGGAGACCCAGCCGCAGAATCTGACAGCAGAAGAAGAGCTGGCACAGGCGAAGGAGTATGATCAGCTCAAGTCCCTGTATGCAAAGGATGACATCAATGTCCGCACGAAGCCGGGTACTGATGATTCCAGCGAGATTTTCAGCAGCTTCGCACAGGGTGATCAGATCGTAGTGGTCGGCGAGACCCCAAACTGGTATGAGGTCGATGTAGATGGCTATGAGGAGCACGGATATGTATCCAAGCAGTTCGTATCTGAGGAGGTTGTAGCTCCGAAGACAGATGAGGAGCGTCAGCAGGCGATCGAGCAGGAGCTCAGTGGCCAGACTGCAACGAACACAGACGGCACGGCAGCATCCGCGGCGACTTCTTCTGACAGCTCGTCGGTAGATGCAGAGTATGGCGTAGGTGCATTTGCAGAGTCCTTCCCGATTCAGGCAGCGACGGGCGCAAATGTCCGCAAGACTCCGTCTCAGGACGGCGAGATTATCCAGACGATCGGTTCCGGAGAGACTGTGACAGCACTCGGAGAGACAGACCGCTGGTATAAGGTCGACATCAACGGAACGATCGGCTATGTAAATAAGAACCTGTTCAATGCACAGTAAGCAATGACACAAATATTCCGCCGGCATGGCTGTACGGCCCGTTGTCTGCGAAAATAGATCAGCATGACAGACGGTATCTTTCTTCAGGAGACATTCCGAAGAACGGTACCGTCTTTTTAAATCTTATCTTTTCCTTAACCATATTGACCAAGCGGCTGCTTTATAGTATAAAACAGGTGTACTACATGGAATAATACACTGGAAGGAGACCAGATGATAGCGATCGATGTGCAAAGCAGGAAGCCGATTTATGAACAGATCGTAGAACGGTTCGAGACGCTGATTGTGAGCGGTGTGCTTGCGCCGGACAGTCAGCTGCCGTCTGTACGCGCGCTGGCTATGGAGCTTTCGATTAATCCGAATACGATACAGAAGGCATACACGATGCTGGAACAGGAAGGATTTATTTATCCCGTCAGGGGACGTGGAAATTTTGTTTCCGGTGATGAGACGCTGAAGAAGAAAAAGCAGGAGCGGGTCTATTGCTCCTTACAGGAGCTGGTCAGGCAGGGAAAGACACTGGAGATTCCGCAGGAGACGTTCATCAGCCGGGTGCGGGAATATTATGAACGCGGATCGCAAGACGACGGTCACATTTACTGTGAAAAAGAGGAGGAGGGAGCAAAATGATTGAGATCGAGGACGTATCAAAGCAGTTTGACAGGATTGTGGCACTGGATGGGGTCAGCGCCCAGATCGAGGAGAACTGCATTTTTGGCCTGGTCGGGACCAACGGGGCAGGAAAGAGTACACTGTTGCGGATCATCAGCGGCGTACTGCATCCGGATCACGGACAGGTGCGGATCGATGGATATCCGGTATGGGAGAATCCAAGAGCAAAGGGACGGCTTTGCTTTCTGGCAGATACGGCATATTTTTTTGCGAATGCGACGCCGCGTTCGATGGGGGAGTATTACCGTGTGATCTACCCTGGATTTGATTCGGGGCGCTATGAGGAGCTGCTGGAGCGGTTTGAACTGGATCCAAAGCGGAAGCTCTCTACCTTTTCAAAAGGAATGAAAAAGCAGGTATCGGTGCTTCTGGGGCTTTGCACGAATACCGAATATCTGCTCTGTGATGAGACTTTTGACGGACTGGATCCTGTCATGCGGCAGGCAGTAAAAAGCCTGCTCGCCGCGGAGATCTTAAGCCGGAAGTTTACACCGGTGCTTGCTTCTCACAGCCTGCGGGAGATCGAAGACATCTGCGATCATGTAGGGCTGCTGCATCGGGGCGGGATTCTGTTTGCAAAAGATGTCGATGAGATGAAGCTGGATATTCACAAGGTGCAGTGCGTGATACCGGATCCGGTGCAGGAAGCAGCATTTCTGAATGCGCTCCCGGTGCTGCACTATGAGAAGCGCGGCTCGCTGCTGACGGTCATTGTGCGCGGCACCAGGGCGGAGCTGGAGCAAAAGCTGCTGGAGCAGCAGCCGCTCTTTTCTGAGATCCTTCCTTTGACGCTCGAAGAAATATTTATCAGTGAAACGGAGGTGGCAGGGTATGACGTCCGCAATCTCATTTACTAAGCTCATCCGGACAGAACGGAAGCAGCTCATGTGGCTGACGGTCTTGCAGGCAGTCGCATTTGCGCTGTCGGTTCCGCTGTTTGTACTTATGAACATGGCGGTGGCGCTTGAAGATCAGAAAACTGCGTGGGTGGACGCAGATGCGAAGGTGATGCTGGAGGTGCTCAGTGCGAGCATGGGGCTGGATCGGTATCCGGATGTGCTGCTGGCGCTGATATTCGGAGTTATTGCTGCACTTGGCGCTTTTTGCTATGTGCATTCCAGAGAAAAACTGGACTTTTACCACAGTCTGCCATTGCGTCGGGATCGCTTTTTTCTCGTGCGCAGCATGGCGGTCGTGGAGACCTATGCGGGTACCTATGCGCTGGCACTTGTATGCGGCCTTCTGATTGGCGGGCTGTATCATGTATTTTCAGTGACGGTTCTCATAGAGACGGTGGTTACATTTGTCAGGAATCTGCTGTTTTTCTGCTGCAGCTATGCGGGAACGCTGGTAGCGGTCATGCTGACGGGCAAGCTGTTGACGACGCTCTGTGCACTTGCGGTCTTTTTCGGATATTTTCCGCTGCTGCTGATAGTAGTGATCGGTTATTTTGTAGATTCCTTTCTGACGACCTGCGTGAATACGGAGTGGCTGTGGATGAGCAATCAATATCAGACATTGAAAGTTACATCGCCGTGGGCCTTCTGTATGACATGGGGGAATGGCAGGGAGGCCGGTGCGGTCGGTGTGACCGGGCGATGGCCGAGTATCACGGGGATCTGTCAGCTGGTGGCGATTACGGCGCTGCTCTTTTGTCTGGCGCTTGTGCTCTACCGGTATCGAAAAAGTGAGACAGCGGGCAGTGCGCTTGCGTTTGTACGGCTGGAAGGTATCATTAAGATCCTGATTGCGGTTCCGGTGGCGCTCGTCGGTGCAATTCTGATTCACAGTATGATCCCGTCGGTTTTGTGGGAGCTGGCTGCGATTCTGGTATCCGGCACGTTGGTTTGTTTCCTGATGGAATTTATTTACCGCTGGGATATTCACCAGATATTGATGCATAAATGGCATATTGCGGTGTCGGTTGGCATGGCGCTTGTGATCTTTTTCGGCTTTCGTTATGATGTGCTCGGGTACAATACCTTTCTTCCGGCACAGGATGAGGTTGCATCGATGGCGGTGCGAAGCCTGTTTACAGCCTGGAGCTATCCGGTGCAGGAGAAGGCGAACCGGAATGATGAGCAGCTTGCCCTGGACTATCTGGAAAATGCCAACGTGGATCTTTTGTATCCACTGGCAGAAAACGGAGTGGAAAATCAGCGAAGCAAACAGAAAAATCCGGAGGATTATCTGGACGATACCGTGTGGGTTGATGTAAAATACACACTGAAAAACGGAAACGAAATCTACCGGAGCTATGAGGTCGCGTACGACATATACAGTCAGTGCATGGAGGAGCTGCTTAAGAATACGGAGTATCGCAGGCGGATGTATCCGATTCTGACATGGGATGCGGATGAGATCGTTGGCATCAGCGGAAATTTTCCCCAGGGAGATATTCCGGAGCTGTATTCCTATGCAGATATTCAGGTCGTGCCGGGAGAGGCCACCGTATGGGGAGCGCAGAGCATATCCGAGCCCGAGACAGAGTGGATTCCGGACCAGCTTGCAGCAGCCGGTCTGGAGGAGGCTGAGACGATGACACAGGAGGATTCATTTTCTGCGGAAGAGCCGGCGGCCCGCACGGTGGGTGCAGATCTGTCGCTGCATATTGAAGTACCGGTGAAGGATCTGGCGGCGGTGCTTGAGGCCTACCAGAAGGATCTGAGCATGCTCAGCTTTTCCGAGATTGACGAGGCAAATTGCGTGCTGCACTTCCAGAACAGAGGACAGGCCGGAAGCAGCTGGAATTCGGAGCAGTATCCGATCAGCGGAGATTTTAAAAATACGATCCGGCTGCTTGCAAAGCTGGTAGAGGAGCAGAATCAGAAGTAAGAAGGGATATTATGTTTGGAGAATGCCATGCGCATATGATTATGGATGGCGTCAATTATAAAAAGGCAGTGGCGCAGCACAAAGACGGAGTGGTAGATGCAGTCATCCGGCAGCGTTTTGAGGAATATACAAAAAGGGGGATTTTCTTTATCCGGGATGGAGGAGATGCCTGCGGCGTGTCAAAGCGGGCAGCACAGCTGGCCTGTGAATACGGGATCACGTACCGGACACCTGTTTTTGCGCTCCATAAGAGGGGGCATTACGGTGGCATCGTCGGCCTGCCTTTTTCGGACTTTTCAGAGTACCGGGACAGGATTGCGCAGGTGCGGACGCAGGGCGGGCATTTTATTAAGCTCATGTTCTCTGGCATTCTGGACTTCTCCAGAGGCGGTGCGATGACAGAGGCTCCGCTGCAAAGAGACGAGATCCGGGAGCTGATCCATATCGCGCACGAGGAAGGATTTTCTGTGATGGCACATGTAAACGGTGCAGCGCCTGTGCTGGCAGCGGTGGAGGCTGGTGTGGATTCAGTAGAGCACGGAAATTTTCTCGACGAAGAGGCGCTGCAGGCACTGTCAGAGAGCCGTACCGTCTGGGTACCGACCTACGTGACGATCACAAACCTGATCGGGAGCGGACGTTTTGATGACAGGGCGCTTGAGCAGCTGAAGAAGGAGGCAGGCGCGCGGATCCGCAGAGGGTTTGCCCTGGGGGCGAATATTGCCATCGGAAGCGATGCCGGAGCCTATCGGGTTCTGCACGGACAGGGGCTTTTGGACGAATATCGGGAGCTTTCTGCACTTCTGACAGCTCCGCGGGACGGGGCTGCCGCGGTGTCCCAAAAGGAGCTGGATGCAAGGTTTCTGGCTGCAGAAAAGAGGATCCGGGAACGGTTCTGACCTGTTACAAAACTATTAAGAATCCCCGGAAAATGTGAAAACGTCAGTATGTGACTTGTACATCCTTTAAATGTGTGGTATGATCTGATAGTATGGTATTGAATCAATACCTGTTTTTTGAGTGCATCAGAACATGAACAGAAAATGGAGGGTGTGACATGTTAAACAGAAGAGTGAAGAGAGTTTTGCTGGCTCTTGGGATGTCACTGGCCATTGTGAGCCTTACGACAGGCTGCAGTATGCTGAAGAAGCAGCCGGAGACAGAGTCTGAGACGGAAAAGCAGACAGAGAAGCAGACCGCGCCGGAGTCTGAGTCGGAGACCGAATCAGAAACAGAGCTGCAAACAGAGATTGCTTATACATCACAGGATAAAAGTATTCAGATTACACTGCCGGATGACACCTGGAAGGTGACCCAGGATGCGGATGAGATGCGGGTATTTTCTTCCGGATCGGCGGCCATGATTAATATTGTCCACGCCGCAGATCAGACCCAGATGAAGAATCTCTCCGTCTCGGAGTCGGAGGATGCCCTAAAGGAGAGCCTGACGAAGCAGTATCCGAATGCGAATGCATTTGAGGTGGAAGATTTTAAGACGGCGACGTCCGGGACACTGACGATTTATGAATATGTGGTGAAATACAATGCGACGAGCATGTGGGCGTACTCCGTGACTTATGGTATTTTTGCCGGGAATGAGGCATATGTCATACAGGGTACTGTGACGGATGACAATAAAGTACTTCTTGCAGCGGTGCAGAAGTCTGTGGAGAGCTTTCAGGTACTGAACAACACCGTATTTCAGGCGGTGAAGAACGGTAAGCTCGTTCAGACACAGACGGAGAGCGAGACGACTAAGGGCGAGAGTGAACAGGATGCAGATACAGAGCTCAAGTCGCTGACGGATTATAGTACCTCTGCGACTCTGTATGCGAATGATGATGTCAACATTCGCAGCACGCCGAGTACAGAATCACAGGAGAACATCATCGGCTCCTTCAGTGCCGGTGATCAGGTGACAGTCATCGGAGAGACGTCCTCGTGGTTCAAGGTCAACGTAAATGGCAATATCGGCTACATCAGCAAGCAGTTTCTTGTAAAGAACCATCCATCCACTTCGACCTCTCAGTCGGAGACGAGTGCATCGACCGGTACGGACAATACAGCGTCGGATTCGACAAAGGTCAGTGCTGAGATGAACAGCAAGGTCGATTATGGCTCTTCCACGACCTTATATACGACGACGGATGTCAATGTACGTTCTCAGCCGGGGACGAGCAGTGGCCTTGTGGACAGTCTCGGAAGCGGACAGTCGCTGCAGGTCATCGGGGAGACGGACAATTGGTACGTTGTTTCGATCAACGGTACGACCGGATATATTTCCAAATCCTATGTGAGCTCCACACAGAGCAGCACATCCGGAAGCAGCAGTACATCCGGCAACAGCGGCTCCGGTAACAGTAGCTCCGGCAACAACGGTTCCGGCAACAGCACATCCGGAAGCAGCACATCCAATACCGGTACGGTCAGCGGTACGGTTATTGGCACGACGATGGACAGCATTACGATTCAGGGCGACGATGGCAATACATACACGATCAATACGTCGGATGCGAATGTCAGCACCACGGATGGTCTGTATGACGGTCTGTATATCAGCGCAAACATCGACTACTCCAATTCTACGAGCAGCGGACTGTATGCGACGAGTGTGACCGGACACTAGTACATGATTGAAAGACCGGAGCGTCTTCTGCCGGAAGCGGGCGGGAGGCGCTCCTTCTACTACACAGGAAATGATGTCCTGTAAGCAAAAATGCTTCAAGAGGGAGAGAAGAGCATGAAAACAGATGGAATCATACTGGACGTAGATGGCACCTTATGGGATTCAACGCCGATTGTGGCGGGCGCATGGACTCGTGCAGTACAGGAGGGCGGCGTGCCGAAACGGATCGTGACGGCAGATGAGCTGAAGGGACTGTTCGGGCGGACGATGGATGTGATCGCGGATTGCCTGCTTCCGCAGCTTTCCCCAAAGGAACGCTATGCGATCATGGATGTCTGTTGCCGCTATGAGCACGAGGCGCTGCAGAACGATCCATGCCACATCTGCTATCCGGGTGTCGTGGAGACGATCCGGAAATTATCCGGACAGGTGAAGGTGTTTATTGTCAGCAATTGTCAGTCCGGCTATATCGAGCTGTTTCTGAAAAAGACCGGGCTTGCACCGTATGTGACGGATACGGAATGCTTTGGAGATACCGGAATGAAAAAGGCAGAGAATATTCGTCTCGTCGTAGCCCGCAATGGCCTGCAGCTGCCGGTTTATGTCGGAGATACGAAAGGGGACGAGGAGGCTGCGCATGCAGCCGGTGTTCCGTTTGTACATGCGGCTTACGGGTTTGGCAGAGCCGGGCAGCCGGAAGCGGTGATCGAGACGTTTTCGGAGCTTTTGACGCTTATCCGGACGGATTGAACGTTTTACGGGGAATGGAGGGATTGCATGAAACGAATTTTGTGGATGGTACTGATGAATCTCTGGTATGTGCCATATGGCATCATACGGTTATTTCGGATGGCGGCACACCCGGAGCGCTACAGCCTGGAAGAGCGCTATGCCCTGATCCGGCAGATCGACAACCGGGCGATCAAAGGCGGGCGCGTCGTAATACAGGGAGACGGGATGGACCGGCTTCCCAAAGACGACGGCTTTATCCTCTATCCGAACCACCAGGGTATGTTTGATGTACTCGCGATCCTCTGGCTGCTGGATCGCCCGGTGTCGGTCGTGCTGAAAAAGGAGCTGCAGAACATTCCGTTTTTGAAGCAGGTGTTCGCATGCCTTGGGGCCTATGCGCTTGACCGCTCAGATCCGAGACAGGGTATGAAGGTTATGCTTCAGATGGCAGAGGACGTCAAAAACGGCCGGAACTTTATCATTTTCCCGGAAGGAACGAGGAGCCGCGACGGCAATCATCTGCTGCCGTTCAAGGGAGGCAGCTTTAAATGTGCGACGAAAGCGAACTGTCCGATCGTCCCGGTAGCCCTGCTTGATTCATACAAGGCATTTGATACCGGTTCGGTGGCAAAGCAGACCGTGCAGGTACATTTTCTGGATCCGATTTATCCGGAAGAGTATCAGGGGATGAAGACGACACAGATTGCAGAACTGGTGCGGACGCGGATCGAGGAGAAGATTCAGGCGTGCGAGATGGAAAAAACCGAATAAATTTACAGAAAAAGAGAGACACTACTGTCAGAAGAAACACGGCAGCAGCGGTCTCTCTTTTTTCGCTGCAGAAAGGATCAGATATGGAGCAGACAGCAGGAAAGCAGAGCATTTCGTTTACCGAACCGGTGCATATCATCAGCAGCGCTTCGGTCGTCGGACCGAAGGAGGGGGAAGGGCCGCTTGGCGATGGCTTTGACCTGATCGCACCGGAAGCGGATTTTGGCGAGGAGACATGGGAGCAGGCGGAGAGCACGATGCAGCAGGAGGCGCTTCAGCTGGCGATTGGAAAGGCGGGACTGAAGAGCCGGGATATCCGGTATCTGTTCGGCGGTGATTTACTTGCACAGCTGACGGCGACCTCATTTGGCAGCGAGGAGACGCAGATTCCGCTGTTCGGGCTGTACAGTGCGTGCTCAACCTGTGGGGAAGCGCTGGCGCTGGCGGCGCTGACGGTATCGGCAGGCTGTGCAGAGCACGTGGCGGCCGTGACCTCGAGTCATTTTGGAAGTGCGGAAAAAGAGTTTCGTTTACCGCTGGGCTATGGCAGCCAGCGTCCATTGTCCGCGACCTGGACGGTGACCGGAAGCGGGGCATTTGTTCTGGGAAAAAGGGGCGGCCATGTGCGGATCAGTGGTGTGACACCCGGGAAGATCGTGGATATGGGAAGCCGCGACAATATGAATATGGGGGCTTGCATGGCTCCGGCCGCCTGTGATACGATTGAGCGGAATTTACAGGATTTTAGACGGACGCCGTCGGATTATGACCGGATCATAACCGGAGATCTCGGAGCAGTGGGAAAGCGGATCCTGCTGGATCTTCTGGAAGAGAAGGGGATCGATATCGGAGCGCAGCATATGGACTGCGGAATAGAAATATATGATTCGGAAGTGCAGGATACTCATTCGGGCGGAAGCGGCTGTGGCTGTGCGGCCTCCACACTTAGTGCACTGATTCTGCCAAAGCTGCGCAGGGGCAGCTGGAAGAGGGTGCTCTTTGTGCCAACCGGCGCATTGCTCTCGAAGGTCAGCTTCAACGAGGGAAAGACGATCCCGGGCATTGCGCACGCGATCATACTGGAACACTGCTGACATGGAGGTAGAGAGATGGATTATGTAAACGCATTTTGGGTGGGCGGGCTGATCTGCGCACTTGTACAGATTTTACTGGAGAAGACGACACTACTGCCGGGCCGTATTATGGTGCTGCTCGTCGTGGCGGGCTCAGTACTTGGTGCAGTCGGATGGTATGAGCCGCTGATTGATTTTGCGGGGGCGGGTGCTTCCGTTCCGTTGCCCGGCTTTGGAAATACCCTGTGGAAGGGCGTAAAAGAGGCGGTGGACGAGAGCGGATTTCTGGGGCTGTTTCAGGGCGGCTTTCGGGCAAGCGCAGTCGGGATCAGTGCGGCGCTGATTTTTTCTTATCTGGCAAGCCTAGTGTTTGAGCCGAAGATGAAGGATGGAAAATAGTCGGAGAGTAATCCGCGGTAAGCAGGCTATAAAGATATTGATACGATAAGATAGGAGAGAAATAGATGAGATACCGTATACCGGATTTAGGATCCGGACATGGGAAAACGGAGGAGGACGACCGGCATACCGGGTGCGAAGGCAGGCAGTCCGGCAGGATGCTTGCGTGGCAGATTCAGGCGGCGGATGCCGGATATTCCGTAGAAAAATATCTGACCGGAAGATGTGGCTTTACAAAAACACAGGTCCGCCGCCTGAAATTCCGGAAGCATGGGATGCAGGTAAATGGAATGCAGGTGCGAAGCACGTATCTGCTTTCAGAAGGAGAAGTACTCTCCGTCTGTCTGGATGATTCGGCGGTTGAAGGCCATGAAATGGAGGCATCCGGTACCGTACCGGAGATTTTGTATGAGGATGCCGATGTCATTGCGGTATGGAAGCCGGCAGGGGAAGTCGTGCATCCGTCGCACGGGCATTATCAGGATACGCTGGCAAACCGGCTGCAGTCCTATTTTCAGGGCAGGGGAGAGCATGTGACGATTCGAAGCATTGGCCGGTTGGATGCAGACACAGCCGGAATCCTTATTTTTGCAAAGAACCAGTTTGCAGCACAGCGGCTTTGGAGGCAGCGCGAGAACGGGCAGTTTCACAAAACCTATGCGGCCTGGTGCGAAGGCGTTTTTGCGAAGGAGGCATATCGGGAAGAACAGAGCATCTGTGCACCGATCGGGGCGATGGCAGGGGAATTGCAGAAAATGTGCGTGACAGACAGTGGCAGGCCGGCGAAGACGTATTATCAGGTTCGGATTCAGAGGGACACGGAGGCATTTCTTATTCTGCGGCTGGACACCGGGCGCACGCATCAGATTCGGGTACATATGGCGTGGACCGGGCATCCGCTTCTGGGAGATCCGCTCTATGGAAATGGGATACCGGGAAGGACAAGGGCAGATCTGACAGCATGGAGGGCAGAATTTTGTCAGCCCATGACGGGGGATCGCATTGTTATATTAAAGGATCCGCTTGACAGAGCAGGATTCCTGTCATAATATAGTTAAGAAAATGAACTGTTAAGAAAATGAACAAAATAGAAGCATTCCACACGCCAGGTGCGAGGAGCACCAGGCGGTGGGTGTGGACGGATTGAGACATCCGGATGGGAGGAATGGAACATAACTGGAACAAGACAGACAGAAGAGCTGCAGGAGGAGCTGCTGGACGGCTGGCTACAGATGTCGACTGTGATTTGCAATGAGCGGCTTGTTTCTGCCATGACTTATAATGAATCAATGGTATGCGGCGTGCTGCATCGAAATCGGCAGAAGCGCGTCACGGCGACGGATCTGTGTGCGAAGCTCAGGATTCTGAAGCCGCAGATGAATGCGATTCTGAATGGACTTCAGAATCGCGGCATGCTGGAGCGGATCCGTTCGGAAGCGGACCGCCGTCAGGTGTATCTTCAGCTTACGAAGGAAGGATGTGCGTGCTATGAGCGGGCACATCAGGAGCTGCTTGCGTTGCCGCAGGGACTGATCGAGCAGCTTGGTGAGGAAAAGATGCGTCAGCTTGCCGGGCTGATGCATGAGGTGGCGGAAAAGTTTCCGGACATATCAGAGGAGGTCGCAGGAAAAGAATGAAACGGGAAATGATGAACCAGATCAACAGGATCGTACTGAATGTACTGTATCGGGGGCTGCGGGTACTGTATCAGAAGGACAGCCGTGTCTGTGCCGAGATGGGGAGCTGGGCGGAGGGACTTTCTCTGAAGCTGGTCTGCGGGCCGGGCGGAGCCGTTCTTGCGGTGAGGAAGGATGAGCAGCACGGCCTTTGCCGCCTGTCACGGGCACAGCATACGGATATTACAATGCGGTTTAAGACTGTGACGGGGGCATTCCGGGTGCTCAGCGGACAGATCGGTATTTCAGAAGCATATGCACGGCATCTGTTTTCCCTTGAGGGAGATATTTATCAGACGATGAGCTTTGTGCGGTGTGTCGAATATCTGGAGGCCTATCTGTTTCCGGAGTTTATGTCCAGGAGAATCCTGCGGGAGGTTCCTCCCAGACAGCTTGGAATGCTTCAGGTATATGCGCTGGCGATGCTGGAACGTGTCTGAGCGATCAGGATAGTGATACGAGAAATGAGGAAAAGGATATGACAGGATATTTTGAATTTGCCAACCCGACCCGGCTGTGCGCCGGAAAAGGGGCAATCGGGAATCTGGCTTATGAGCTGAAAATGCTTCAGGTCATGCGTCCCATGATCTTAAGTGATGCGGTTCTTGCCAAAATCGGTACGTTACATATGGTGCTGGATGCGTTAAGGGAAGTCCGGATCGGCCGGATTTTTACGGATATACCAAGAGACAGTAGCATTGAGACAGTGAACCGTATCGCACAGGAGTATCGGGATTATGGCTGTGATGGCATTGTGGCAGTCGGTGGCGGAAGTGTACTGGATACGGCAAAGGGAGTACGGCTTCTCATCAGCCAGGGAGATGACAATCTGCTTGATCTGATGGGCTGTGAGTGTCTGACGAAGGAGACGCACATCCCGTTTGTCGCGATTCCGACGACAGCAGGAACCGGGAGTGAGGCTACCTCTGTGGCAGTCATCCGAAATCCGGAGCTAAATATTAAGATGGAATATATTTCACAGCAGCTTATGCCGGACGTGGCGATTCTTGATCCGAAGATGACAAAGACGCTGCCGCCGCGCATTACGGCATCGACCGGGATGGACACCCTCTGTCATGCGATTGAGGCGTTTAGCTGTCTGCAGAAAAATCCGTTAAGCGATGCCTATGCAGCCCAGGCGATCGAGCTGGTGCGCGACTATCTGCTAAAGGCAGTCTGCCATGGATATTCGAAGGAGGCGCGGCTGGCGATGGCCAATGCAAGCTTCCTGGCCGGGGCAGCGTTTTCCAACAGTATGGTTGGCGTCGTGCATGCCATCGGCCATGCACTTGGCGGTGTCTGCCATGTTGCACACGGAGATGCCATGACGATCCTTCTGCCGACGGGTATGCTTTTCAACCGGAAGGTCTGCAAAAAGGAATATGCCAAGCTGCTTCTCTACCTTGCGGGACCGGAGATCTATGTAAAGACACCGGAAGAGAAGCGGGCAGACCGCGCGATCCATGAGGTGCTTGCGCTTCGGAACCGGCTGCACCGGCTGACCGGTCTTCCGGTCACCTTAAAGGAAGCAGGTGTGGATCCGGCCAGCTTTCCGGAAGTGGCAAAGGTCGCGCTGAATGACGGTGCGGTGATTGTGAATCCGCGTCAGGTCACGTATGATGCCGTCATCCGGATTCTGGAGGTGTGCTATGGAGATTGAAGCACTGGTAAGAAAACAGCGGGACTGGTTTGCACTTGGAAAGACCAGGAGCATCTCCTTCCGCATCGGCGCAATGCAGACCTTAAAAAAAGAAATCCTTGGAAGCCGGGCGGAAATTGAGGCGGCGCTGGCTGCGGATCTTGGCAAATCGGCATTTGAGACTTACATGTGTGAGATTGGAATGGTGCTTTCGGAGCTTCATTTTATGATCCGGCATGTAAGAAGCTTTGCAAAGGACGGCAGGGTGCCGACACCGCTTGCACAGTTCCATGCGAAGAGCTTTACGTCTGCCGAGCCGCATGGGGTAGTGCTTGTGATGGCGCCGTGGAATTATCCGTTCATGCTCGCGTTAGAGCCGGTGATCGGTGCGATTGCGGCAGGCAACTGTGTGGTAGTAAAGCCGAGCGCCTATGCGCCGGCGACCTCTGCTGTGATTGCCGGGTTGCTTCGACGCTGCTTTTCCCCGCATTTTGTTGCGGCAGTAGAGGGCGGACGAGCGGAGAATACGAAGCTGCTGGAGCAGAAGTTTGATTTTATCTTTTTTACCGGAAGTAAGGCGGTAGGGCAGCTTGTAATGGAAAAGGCAGCTCATAATCTCACACCGGTCTGCCTGGAGCTGGGCGGAAAGAGCCCCTGCATTGTGGATGAGACGGCAAACCTGCGTCTGGCGGCACGCCGGATTGTGTTCGGAAAATATCTGAACCTCGGGCAGACGTGTGTGGCGCCGGATTATCTGTTCGTGCAGGAGTCGGTAAAGGAGCCTCTGCTTAGGGAGATAGAGCGCTGCATTTACCGGCAGTTCGGTGCAGATCCCCTGAAGAATCCGGACTATGGGAAGATGATTAATGAAAAGCATTTTCAGCGGGTCTGTCGGTTGATGGAGTCCGGAGCTATCCGGATCGGCGGTGCTGTGGATACAGAGCATCTGCGGATTGCGCCTACGGTCCTCACCGATATCCGTCCGTCGGATCCCGTCATGCAGGAGGAAATTTTCGGACCATTGCTTCCGGTGCTGACGTTCCGGGATATCTCGGAGGTGGTCACCTACGTGAATGGCCATGACAAGCCTCTGGCTTTGTATCTGTTCACACGCAGCCGTGCCACCGGGCGGAAGGTGCTTGGCGCCTGCAGCTTTGGCGGAGGCTGCATCAATGACACGATTATCCATCTGGCGACGAGCCGGATGCCGTTCGGCGGCGTGGGGGCAAGCGGGATGGGAGGCTACCATGGAAAGGCGAGCTTTGACCTTTTTTCCCACCGACGCAGTATTGTAAAGAAGTACAACTGGATTGACCTTCCGATCCGCTATCAGCCCTATACCAGCTGGAAGCGGACACTGCTGGAATTATTTTTGCGGTAAGCGGCCGCCCGTTCTGTATCCGTATACGGAAATGCAGACGGGCGGATTTTTACGTTACAGGGAATTGGTGGAAAGGGGTGGCTTTTTTCCGGCAGGAATGCTATGATGAAGAGCGCTGAGAAAAAAGAAACCGGTAGGAGGACGACGATGGAAGACAGAACCTTGCTGGATTTTCTGGCACGGGCAGAAAAATTAAAGTGTAATACGCGCCATTCCTGGACTTCATCAGACCGGCATGAGAGTGTGGCGGAGCACAGCTGGCGGCTCGTTCTGATGGCATATCTGATGAAGGATGAGTTCCCGGATACCGACATCGCAAAGGTGATGCTGATGTGTGCAGTCCATGATCTCGGGGAAGCCGTGACGGGGGACATACCGGCATTTGAAAAGACGAAGGCGGATGAGCAGGTCGAAGAAAAGGCAGTTGCCGGACTGTTTGATACGCTGCCGGAGCCGTATCATACGGAGCTGACGCAGCTCTTTGCGGAGATGGAGGAGCGAAAAACGCCGGAGGCGAAGCTGTACAAGGCACTCGATAAGCTTGAGGCACTGATTCAGCACAACGAGGCGAAGCTTTCGACCTGGCTGCCTCTGGAGTACGATCTGCAGATGACCTACGGCAGCAAGGAGTGCAGCTTCTGCACATATATGGAGCATCTGCGGGAGACCGTGCGCGAGGATTCCCGCGGGAAGATCCGCAAAGAATCAGAACAGCAGTAAAGGCTGCCGGCACCTTTTGCGCGTGGCAGTTATACAGAAAGTAATATACAAACAGGAGATAGTATGGAGAAAGAACAGATAAAGACAGCAAAATTCGGAGGCAGCTCGCTGGCAGATGCGGCACATTTCCGGAAGGTAAAGGAGATCGTGGAGGCGGATCCGGCAAGGAGATATATCGTGCCGTCCGCGCCGGGCAGACGCAGCCCGGAGGATGAGAAGGTGACGGATCTTCTGTACCGCTGCTATCAGGAAGCATCCTCAGGAGCAGATTACCACAATTCTATGGAAAAGATCTGGAAGCGATATCAGGATATTATTGATGAGCTTTCGCTTAACGTGTCTCTGGATGCACAATTTGAAAAAATCACGCAGGCCTTTCTTGGCTGTGCCGGAGAGGAATATGCAGCTTCGCGGGGAGAGTATCTGAATGCGATCCTGCTTGCCGCTTTTCTCGGCTATGAATTTGTCGATGCGGCAGAGGTGATCCGATTTGACAAATATGGTAATTTCCAGTCAGAGCGGACGAATTTTTTCCTGAGCGGGCGCTTAAAGAATACGCGCTGCGCAGTCATTCCGGGCTTTTACGGGGCGGATGACGCGGGCAATATCCATACGTTTTCCAGAGGCGGCTCGGATGTGAGCGGTGCACTTGTGGCGCGCGCAGTGTCGGCTGATTTATATGAGAACTGGACAGATGTGAGCGGTTTTCTGCTCGCAGATCCGTCGATCATCCGTGATCCGAAGAAAATACACGCGATGACCTTCGGAGAGCTGCGGGAGCTGTCCTACCGCGGAGCGAGTGTGCTGCACGAGGAGGCGGTGTTCCCAGTGCGCCGGGAGGGGATTCCGATCCAGATCCGCAATACAAACGACCCGGCGGATCCGGGGACGATCATACGGAGGCAGTTAAGCGCTGCAGAAGAGGTGCCGATCACCGGTATTGCCGGAAAAAAGGAGTTTGCGGCGATCAGCATTGCAAAGAACTGTATGAATTCCGAGATCGGGTTCATCAAGAAGCTGCTCGAAGCATTTGAGGAGAACAAAATTTCCTTTGAGCATCTGCCATCCGGGATCGATACGGTCAGTGTGATTCTGCCGCGCGTGGAATATGAGGAGAAAAAGGATGCGATCATGGCGTCCCTGCGGCGCCTGCTCGATCCGGACAAGATCGAGGTGGACACAGATCTCGCACTTGTGACCGTAGTCGGCAGAGGGATGCGATCCGTCAGCGGTATCGCGGCGACTTTCTTTACCTGCCTTGGCATGGCACATGTAAATATTAAAATGATTGATATGGGATCGAACGAGATCAACTGTACGATCGGTGTGAAAAATGAGGATTTCGAGAAAGCGATCCGGGCGCTGTACCATGCACTCGTAGAGGCATAAAAAGGAAAACAAAAATCATTTGCAGAAAAATCTGTAAATGATTTTTTTTTGAAAAAATATGGAAAATGGGTGAGAGGATTTACTTTTTTATGTATTTATCTAAGTAAAGTGATTTCATTGCGGCTGATCGCGTAAGAATGCTTACATGGATGAGCGTGAAACGGGAGGAAAAAGTATGAAGAGAAAACAAAGACAACGATGGATAGCTATGCTGATGGCGGTGGTTATGCTGTCTGGCACTATAGGGAGCGCCGGGCTGGCACAGACTCCGGAGACGGAACGTGGCACCGTACAGGAATCCGGTGCAGTGCAGGAGAAGGAAAGACAGCTGGATCCGTCGCTGCTGCCTGAGCGGGTAAAAGCATGGACCGGAGAATATGAGACGGTTACGACACAGGAAGAGGCAGATGCGCTTCGGACGCAGGATGAATCGAAGAATCTGCTGATTGCCGCAAAAGAGTGTGCGCTGTCCGGACTGAGCTATGGCGAAATTGCAGCGGCTGCAGCAGATAAGCTGGAGCTGTCAGATGTGAAAGCAAAAGTACTTACAGCGGATCAGGTCAGCGAACTGCGGCTAAGCGGAACAGAGCTGGAGCAGCTGTATGTTCAGACTGTAAAAGGCGAGAGTGTGACGCTGCATATAGATGCCAAGACAAAGATTCCGGAAATCTTTCTGGAAGGAGAAGGGAGTGTCCTGCTGGAAGGCAACGGCGCACTGGGTATGGTGCGTGTAACGGGTGCATTGGAGGCTGCGACGGTCAGAGCCACCTGCTCTGTGAAAAATGAATCCGGACAGGCGGTTCCGTTTGAAACGCCGGACGGAAATCAGATGACACTGGCAGCTGGTCAGCAGGAGGAGCTGGTACTGTCATCCTATCAGGTGACCTTTCTGGCAGACGGACAGGTTTATGATAGCAAGCTGGTAAAGCCGGGAGAAACGATTCCTTTCCCGGAGCAGAATCCGGAAAAGGACGGATTCATTTTCACCAGCTGGTATCAGGATGAAGCGTTTACAGAGAGCTGCTCTCAGTTTGCAGTGGCAGAAGGAGCGATGACCCTGTATGCCAGATTTGTGGATGCATCGGAAGCCATCGAAGTGACCTTTGACGCTATGGGCGGGCGTGAACTGCAGCCGCAGCTCTTTGCAAAAGGCGAAACGCTGTTAAGCCGTCCGATTAACGAGATCTATACCGAGAAGGATGGCTATACCTTCGGCGGATGGTGCACAGATCCGGACTGTACGACTGCCTTTTCCTATACAGAGCCGCTGGAAGCGTCTTTGACGCTGTATGCGTTCTTTGTATCAGAAGAAGCACAGGAAACCGAAAAGGACGGAACATCCGCAGACCTGACGGATTTTGACTGGCAGGGAACGATTCCTCTTCGTACAGAGCAGGAAATGACGCTGGATGAAGTAAAAAAGAATGTCCGTGTGGAGACTGGCTCAGGTGCCCTGGAGCCGGAAGTGGATATTACTGAAACAGAAGATGGATTCGCTGTTTCCGGATCTTACTATGAAAAAGACGGTGAGACTGGATTTGAACCGGGAGCGACATTCAGTATTATCGTATCCGGAGGAGTCCATTTTGCAGACTATTCGGATGATACCGATACAGCAATCGTATCGGTCTACAAGGACCAGGTGGAAGTAGTCGGATTTTCTGATGACATGACTTATGTGCTCTGGAATGAGGTCATGGAGTATCAGCCGGTAGTATCTGCGGATGAAACATCCAAAGAAGAGACGGATCCTGAGACAGAGACAGATTCAGAGACCGAGGCAATAGAGGAAGCAGAATCAGAAACGGAAACCAGTCAGGCGGTGGCAGATCCGGACGGCGCGGATGCCGAGGAAGTGGAAGAAGCAGCTTACATTCCAGGCGAACTTCTGGTAAAAAATAGTGATACCACCTATCAGGAAGGCGATATAGTAGCCTTCTATGATGGTGAGATCGGCAGAGATGAAAAAAATATCGATGCGTATGCAGAAGGCTCTTTTGACGGATATGTACTGTTTGCGCAGATTCTGAGTGTGGAAGATACCGCAGACGGGGTACGTCTGACTTACGGATATGCCAGCCCGGAGGATTATCTGGCAGACTTCGATGTTCACGTTACGGATGATGTAGAGATGGATCAGCAGCTGTCAGAGGAAGATCTGGAAGTGCTGACATCCAGACTTTCCAGCCAGGTAGAGGAGAATGAGGAGCTGAAGGCTCAGATGCTGGTATCGGTCATGAGTGCGCCTGAAACACAGGATATGCTGGATGACCTGTACGGGAAAGGCACGTATGCACTGGCGGGTATGACAGCCACGCTGACACCCGGCAGGCCGGTGGTGAAGCTGAAGGCATCAGGCAGTGAGGTGACGGCAAACATCAGTATTTCTGCGACTGCCAATATTAAAAAAGACGGTAAGAATATGCTGACGGTTCAGCCGAAGCTGTCCTTTACCCAGTCTTTGTCCGTGCAGACAAATGTAAACGGTGGCAAGGTCTGGATCGATATGTCTGTGACGATCCGGTCCATGTCGAAGATTGAACTGACGGTTACCGCTAGCACAGGCGGAAAAACAACGGTATTCTCAAAAGCAAAGGATACCTTAAGTGAGATTGTTAAGCCGGAAGGAATCCAGGAGGGCGATTATGAATCCTATGATCAGTCTGTATCCGATCTGATGGATACGATGAACTCCATCGTGGCAACCTCTTTGAAATATAATGATCTTTTTGATATCCTGCTTTTGAATCTGAGATTCTCTTTCTATGGAATTATTACCGTAGGTTTTCAGGTTCATTTGGTAGGACAGGTGGGAGTGCTCGCAACCTTTGGCGTAGAGATCGTAGCCAGAAGCGGGGAACGCATCGGCTTCAAATACAACTTCCTGAAATTCAAAGGAAGCTCCTATACGGAGAAGCTGGAGAGCTCTGTAACCAACAATATTTATCTGATCGGAAAGGTAGGAGCCCGCGTGGGACTGCGGCTGACGTTGTCCGTAACCATGTGCGGAATTGCCACGGCCTATATAACCGGAAGCCTGTATGCCTATGCGGAGCTGACAGGCCTGTTCTTCAATACCACGAATCTTTTGAGCGGAGCCAATACGAATCTTGGAGCATTAAAATTTGAGGTAGGTATTGATGTCGTAGTATCCCTTGGTCTGAAGGTAAGACTGATTTTCAAGACGATACGCAAGAACTGGACGGTCTATACCGGACGCTGGCCATTGTGGTCCACATCCGTATCGAGCAGCATGAGCTATATGGATGAAGAGGGACTGACAAATCTCTGGAAAAAATCCAGTGCGAATGCAGATCATAAGACGGTATTCGGATTTGAAACCATTCCGATGAAGACGTGGAACCTGATGGGCGGAAAATGCCAGAAGAACAATCTTCTCTGCGCAAAATCATCCGGTAAAGGTGCGAGGATCACTTTAACGGTGAAGAATCTCATGATAAATGGAGAGGCGATCCCGGAAGGAGATGCCAGAACTGCATTATTTACCGTGGGCGATTCCTCGAAGGGACAGAATCCGGGATTCATCTACATGGATGAAAAGGTTGCAGAAGAGCAGCTGTGCGAAGAGGCGGAGCTGGATCTGGAGGTTACTTATGAAAATAACAGTTCCTCCGCACTGGTGAAGAAACAGACAAAGACGTTCCATTTGAAAAAGAAATGTGCGCTGGCAACAACGACACATAATGTGAAGATTGTATTGAATGACTGGTGTGCAAGAAACTGGGGACTGAGTGCGGCTGACTGGGATAACAAAGTGGCGTATGAGACATCCTTTACCTCTACCCATAATCTCGGAAGAGCTTATGAGCCAACTGCGACGGGAACATTGAATCTCGGAGAAATTGTTGCAAAGGTACAGAGTGAATATCCGGAAATCAGTCAGTACACCTGCGAATGGATGGAACCATCTCCTTCCCAAAATGGTGTGATACAGTATAGTGTGCCGCAGATCAGCAGCTTCTGCTACATGACACCTGCCAATGGAGTCGTGCGCTACGATGTGCGTCCGCAGACAGATGCGTATGATGTGACCTATTATCTGTATGTCCGCAGATTTGAGGGATATGAGGATTCGATTCGTTATCATATCAATCTGAAAGGGGACGATGCAGAGGATACTTATACCTTCCAGGTAGCGCCGAGTGCATACGGCAAAGCACTGACCTTTACAAAAGAATCAGAGCACAGCTATCTTCTGGAAACAAGACGTACACAGTTCGATGGCAGTAAGCAGCCTCTGATGATGTCAGTAAATGAGGAAGCGGCGGCAAAGACCGGATTTACCATGACAGGACGGGAATATCAGCAGGATGTCTATTTTGACATTACCATTGGCAAGCCGATGCTGGGTATTCAGTCCGGTGAAGGTGTGAAGGGATATCAGTTTACAGATGAGAAGCTGAATGGGGAAGATGGCATCAAACCGGGAAGTAAAGTGGAGCTTCAGGTAGAACTGGAAGAAGGCTATGGAGGACTGGAGGTAACCTCAGAAAATGCGGATGTGACATTCCAGATCGATGACAATAAAGTAAGCTTTATCATGCCAAACAGCGATCTGTCCATTGTACTGCGTGCTTATCGGCTGCACAGCATTACGTATCTGTACCAGTATGGCGGCTATGGAACCTATGAAAAAGTCTATTTCGCAGAAAATGAAGTGACAAAGAAGGCGGAAGATCCGAAGCTTGACGGACTGACGTTCCGGGGCTGGTACACATCTGCAGATGGCAGTGGGGAAGCATATCAGTTCGGCGAAAAGCTGCTGACAGATGTGATCTTATATGCCATCTGGACCTGTGATGTAACCGTGCATTTTACACCTGCAAAAGGAAAGGCAGCATATCTGACAGGGTCAGAGGATGCGCCGGAAGAACATCTGATTTTTGAAAATGACACACAGGAGTATTTTGCATTTACCTATTCGACATTAAGACCGGGAGAGAAGCTGCTGAATATTCAGATCCCGGAATATGACGGATATCAGTTCATGGGATGGTACACCAATGAGGAATTCTCAGGTGAACCGGTCAATCTGGAAACATACCGTCTGTCAGGAGGTATGGATCTCTATGCGCGCTGGGCGAAGATGGTTACCGTAAGCTTTGACCGCAATGATGGAACGGATGCACCGCTCTATGCGGAAACAACGGGATTTGTGGGATATCCAATCACGATCATTCCGGATGCGCCGGAAAGACAGTACTATACCTTTACCGGATGGTACAAAAATAAGGCAGCAACCGTAGCCTTTGATGTGCAAAACGATACGATTACCGGTCATACAACCCTTTATGCGGGCTGGAAGGCAACCGCTTATGCGATCACCTATGATCTTGCAGGTGGGACAGAAGCAGCGGAAAATCCGACAGGCTATACCACAGAAGATACGATCACACTGACCGCGCCAATCAGAGAAGGCTATACATTCGCTGGCTGGACGGGAACCGGTCTGAAAGAGGCTACCGTAGAGGTTACGATCGAGCCGGGAACTGGCGGTGATCGCAGCTATACCGCAGTATGGTCGCCGATTGAGTATTCGATAGAATACAGGAGAGCTTTCGACAATCCGAATAATCCGGTATCTTACAATATAGAAAGCGACGAGATTATTCTGAAACAGCCAACCAGAGAAAAGTATGAATTTGCGGGCTGGACGGGAACGGGACTTGACCAGCCAACCAAAGAGGTTCATATTCCGAAAGGTTCTATTGGAAATCGTGTTTACACGGCAACCTGGTTCAGTTCCGATTCAGTATTGAACATTCTGGATAGAATACAGGTATTGGCACAGACTCATCCATATGAATCAGAACTGGTCGATTATCTGGCAGGTGGTGGACCGGCTATGGATGATCCATACAAGATAATAGATCCTAAAGTTACGCAGGATGCGGCAGATTATCTAAAGAAACTCATAAGAGAAGATGGTACAGCTGGAAATTATCAGCCTGGAGAAATTGGTGCTTATAGTGACAGGATTGAAATACAGATAAAGAGTACCGAGACGGATCGCAAGTCTGATAAACAGAAGCAGATTTATACATTTGAGGTAGAAGCAGTGTATACGGATGATGTAGGGGAAAGGCATCCGGTTACAATTGCAAATTACCAGGCGCAGCTGCAGAAAATGGTGCCAGAAAAATTTATTGTTCCAGATATACCGAAAGGAAGCTTTGGACAGAAATTGAACGAAATTACAAAAGGAGTAACCATTGGAGAAGGCATAGCGCTTTATACAAATATGGATCTTGATTATGAACAGAATGCTTCCGGAACTTATAGCTGGAAGAATGCAGATCAGGTTCCATTTGGCAGAAATAATGGTACAGAAGAAAATGAATACGAAGTGATTTTCACACCAGATCCTGACTGTGAGGAATATTTCGCACCAGCTGAAACAAAAGCCTCTGTATTGACGCAAATCGGGTTATACGTGACTGCGGCAGCAGACAGCAGAGTTTATCGATATAATGATAAATCGACAACAGGAAGCGCAAAATTGTTTTATGCAGACGAAAAGGGGGATGCCACAGAAGAAGAGTTCACAGATATAGAAGAATTCTTGTCCGGAGGAACATGGAGCTTTGAATCAGCGAAAGCAGAACCGGATAAACGGGTAGAATACAGTGGATATACATTAGATAAATCTAAAAATTCAAACGAATTATATGGAGAAGATGCATATGTTGTGGTAAATGCTACAGCGACATCGACGGCCGCTATTACACAGGTGCAGCAAAAAGATGTAACGATTTCTAATGTAGGTACCGAGAAAACCTTATATTCTTACGGAACGCTCATGGGAGATATTCATTTGGCAGGTTCTGTAAAATACCGGGGAGAAGAAGTACAGGGAACATGGAAATGGAATGAAAAAGTCCTGGCTGAAAAACCGGATGTAGGAGCTTCTCATACTGCATATTTTATAGCGGATGAAAAATACGAAGATGGATTTGCAGTGTTTACTGCTGAGGTTACGATTCCTTTGAGTTATCAAAATGTATATGTTCCGGAAATTCCAACAGTATATTATAATGGACAGACGCAGAAACCAGCGTTTCCAAATGCTGACAGCGATGGATACATTGTTCTTGAAAATAATGGTGGACAAGATGCAGGCACTTATGATGTGAAATTGAGATTGAAGGATACCAAAAATACTGTATGGATGGAAAGACGTGGAAATACAGAAAATGGATTGGGACAAGATGACATTATACGTAAGTTCAATATTCTGAAAGCAGTGCCTCAGGTTACAACAGGAAGTGTGAAAGCTATTTCTTACGGACAGAAACTGACATCCGGTGATTCTAAAAAAGAAACAATAAATAATGTTTCGGATATCCAGACAATGTATTCTGCAAAAGATATGTTAGCGGGCTTTAAGGTAACATATCCGTCTGTATCAGAAACAGAATCAGGAAATGGAATCTGGAGTTGGGTAACAGAAAAAAATGCGAATGGTGATGAACTTTTGCTTGAGAAATCTGGATCTGGTGAAAAGAAAGTGGCACAGCCATTGGCAGTTGGAAAACACAGCATAAAAGTAAAATATACACCGGGCAATAATCAGAATAATCTGGACAGTTATGAAATATATGTTGAGGTTACGGTACAAAAAACAACGCCATATGTAGTGGGAGAAATGGGTGATACTATCATGTACCAGGGTGGAAATCACACAATAGCCAATGCGGAGATTAAAGCCAATTCAGTAAAAGCATATAATCCATACATCGAAAATGAAGTACTGGATGGTAGCTGGGTATGGGGAGACAGTACTTATATTCCTATGCAAAGCGGTGAAACATCCGTTAGATTTATTCCTTCTGATACCAATACGTATACATCTGACGCAAGTAAAAACTGTAAAGTAACAATAAGAAATACGATCGAAATACATTATTCAATCATTGCGAAAGCTACAATTGGTACAGGCAAACTCGAGGATAGAACAGGAATATTGAAAAACTGGAATCCGGGTAACACTACGTTTACAATCGAACTTAAAGGAACATATGATTCTGGAGTTTTTAAGTCTGCGACAATAAAATGGAAAAACGAAGGAGGCGCACAAATTGAAAAGAAGATTTCAGCATTAAATACGGTTACAAACGGAATTAAGGTAGAGCAGCCGGATAAAAAATCTTTTAAATTCAGCTTTACCGATGCAAAATTACCAAATGATTTGAATATCACATTAGATGCAACAGGCAATACCAGAGCAAGGTCTAAAATACAAGCCCGGATAATGGAGCCTGAAACAGAACTTTCAACAGAAACCATTACGGAATCACAGACTTCATCACAGGATACCGAATCTTCTGAACCGGAAAGTACAACATCTAATCCTGCTGTACCGGAGACAACGATGACAGAGAGTCCGACCACAGAAACACCTGCGCCTGAGACTCAGATTCCAGAAACGGAGTTGCCACAAACACAGGAACCAGAAACTAATCCGCCAGAGACTTCTGCACCGGAAACGACAGCCCCGGTGCCACAGACGGAGCAGCCGGCATCGGAAACAGCGGCCCCGCAGCCGGAAACACCGGCACCACAGGCAGAAACATCCGCACCGGAAACATCAGCTCCGCAGAAAGAGACATCCGCACCGCCGCAGCCGGTCGAGCCACAGACTGCAGATACACAGGCGGCAGAGCATGCGGAAGCGGAACAGGATAGTGGTAACCCATGAGAAGAACCTGCTTTTATGCAAATGTTCTGACTGCCATCCTTCTGACGCTGCCCCTTACAGCGGGGGCAGCGGCGGAGATGGAGCCATCGAAAGCAATCTCTGATCCGGTGACCGTCTGCATTCTGGATTCCGGCTGCAATCTGCCGGATATACAGGGAAGGAATTACCTGGATGGTACACAGGATCTGACCGATCAGGAAGGCCATGGGACGTATGTATATGAGCTCCTGAAAGAAACGGCACCGGAAGCAGAGCTTTATATGTTAAAATGCTTTGACAGCAGCACGTCCCTGCCTCAGAATACACAGAAGGCCGGTGATGCATCAGAAGCCACAGATATCGGCACTGCCATTATTCAGGCTGTTTATGATGCAGTGGATGTATATGATGCCGACATCATCAATATGAGCTGGACTCTGAATCAGGACAGCGAGGAACTGCATGAGGCGATTTGCTATGCAGCAAAACAAAATGTCCTGCTCGTGGCGGCAGCCGGAAACCTGTCGCTGTCCACACCACTGGGAAGTCAGGTTTACCCTGCTTCCTGGGAAGAAGTCATTGGCGTGTCAGGCGCGGATTTAAATGCGCAGGGGGAGCCGGTCAGCTCCCTCTGGTATCTGCAAAGTGATGCAGTATTTGTGTCTGCCGACGGAAATTATCGGGGCGAAAAAGGCTCATCGTTTGCGGCGCCGAGAATCAGTGGTATACTGGCCGGATATCTGGATAGAACGTCAGAGGAGAAACATACACAGAGCTATGCAGAGGAATATTTAAAAGGTATCGCAGTAGATGCGGGCCCTCCGGGCTATGATACGGTTTTTGGATGGGGATATGTGAAAAATACAGCCGGTTAATGAAAGCGCCAGGATTCTGGCGCTTTTATTCCGGCCTTTTTCACTTCTGCTCTGGACTATTGGACAGGAATGCGATAGAATGATACAAAATGCCGGAAATGGAGGAGCTTTTTTTATGTTTTTATTGTACTTTGCACTGTGGATCATTTTTAACGGTGCGATCACACTGGAAATCTGCCTGTTCGGGATCGGAGTAGCGGCAGTCATGTTTGCCTTTACCTGTAAATTCATGGACTACAGCATTGCCCGCGAGAGACAGGTGCTCCGGCGGTTTTTTCCGTTGATCCATTATATTTTTGTACTTGTAAAGGAGATCATCAAGGCAAATTTTGCGGTCATCCATATGATTCTCTCGGAAAAGGAGGAGCCGGAGCCGGCACTCGTGCATTTTACGGCGGATATGCAGACTCGGACCGGGAGGGCGCTTCTGGCAAATGCGATTACGCTGACGCCCGGGACGATTACCGTGACGCTTCAGGATGCGGATTACGTCGTACATTGTCTCGATGAGAGTCTGGCGGTGGGAATGGATCATTCCATTTTTGTGGAGCTGCTGGAGGATCTGGAGCGACCGGGAAAGGAAGGAGGAAAAAAGCATGAACAGTAACGTAGCGGGACTGTCGCAGGCGTATCATATGTTGTTTGTGGCAGCCTTGATTTTTCTGGCAGTGATGGTAATGCTCTGCCTGATCCGGGCGATTATCGGCCCGAAGATCGCAGACCGCATTGTATCAGTTAATATGATGGGGACGATGATCATGGTCATCATCGCAATCCTTGCGGTCATGCTGGAGGAGGGGTATCTTGTGGATATCTGTATCATTTATGCGATGATCAGCTTCCTTGCCGTGATTGTTCTGACCAAGGTGTATATGGGCGTTTATCAGGAGAAAAAACAGAGGGAGGAGAGAGAACATGGCGGTCATTGAATGGATCCGGTTTCTGGCAGGCGCCGTCTGTCTGCTTTGTGGCCTTGGCATTTTTCTTGTAGAAATGATCGGGGTATTCCGGTTTAAATATGTGCTGAACCGTATGCATGCGGCGGCGATGGGCGATACGCTTGGCATTGGCTTTGCATTAGCCGGGCTGATTCTCATGAGCGGCTTTACGTTTACATCGGTAAAGCTGCTGCTCGTGATTGTTTTTTTGTGGTTTGCATCTCCGGTATCCTCACATCTGATCGCGCGTCTGGAGGTGACGACGAACGAGGATGAGGAGCCGCATTTCCGGAAACTGGAGCTTGGCGAACTGGAGCAGGAGCTCTCCGGTAAAAAAGAGCCGGAAGAAGCGGGACAGAAGGAGGCGTGAGTATGGAAGTGTTTCAACTGATTCTGCTTGGGTTTCTCGTGGTCTGTGCCATCTCGGTCAGCCTTTCGAAGAACCTGCTGAATTCGATTCTGATTTATATGTCCTACAGCCTTGTGGCGTCGGTGATCTGGATTCTTCTGGAATCTCCGGATCTGGCGATTACAGAGGCCGCAGTAGGAGCCGGTATTACGAGTGTACTCTTTTTTGTCACGCTGAAGAAAATTCACGCGATGATGAAGGAAGAAGCAGGAGAGGAGGAGCCGTCGGATGAGCCGAAAAATACCTGAACAGCAATATGAGAAGACGATCTCTTACCGGTTCCGGCAGTGGCTGGACGGAACGAAGGATCCGTTTCTCGGGACGGTGGAAATGAAGCCGCAGAAGGAATTCCACGAGGATGATACCGCGGTGGAAAAACGAAAAGAAGAAAAGAAAGAAATTTTTGCACGTGTCTTTGATACCGAGCACAATGCGGAGCTGCGTATGTTCCGGAAGTTGTACCGGCTGTTCAGTGTCCTGTTCTGTATCGGTCTTGTGTTTGTGCTGCTGACCGGAGTCTCTCATCTGCCGCCGTTTGGTGACGCGGACAACCCGGTGAACAATGAAGTCCCCAGACGTTATATTGAGAATGGCCTGCAGGAGACCGGAGCGGTCAATATTGTGACGGGCATGATCCTGGATTACCGTGCGTTTGATACGTTAGGCGAATCTCACGTGCTCTTTGTCGCGACCTGTACGGTACTCATTTTGCTGCGCATCGACAAAAAGAAGGGCAGGAACAGCATTGAGGAGTGGGAGGCCAACGACCGGATCTATGAGCCGAAGAACGATATCATTCTTCAGACGGTCGCGAAGCTGCTCGTCCCGCCGATCATGATTTTTGGCATCTATGTGATCCTTTGCGGTCATCTGGGGCCGGGCGGAGGCTTTTCCGGCGGTGCGGTCATCGGTGCAGGCCTGATCCTGTACCTAAATGCGTTCGGTTTTGCGAAGACGGAACGGTTCTTTACGGCAAAGACGTATAAATGGATGAGCTTTGGCGCGCTGGCCTGCTATGCACTGGCGAAAAGCTATTCCTTCTATACCGGAGCGAACGATATCCACAGCATCATTCCGCTCGGGACGCCGGGGGCGATCTTATCGAGCGGGCTGATCCTGCTTCTGAACATCTGTGTCGGCATCGTGGTGGCCGGTACGATGTATACGTTTTATGTCATGTTCCGAAAGGGAGGCTACTGATATGAATGTTATGAATCTGATACAGAATAATTATGAAGAAGCGATTGCGATGATCCTGTTCGGGATCGGATTTTCCAATTTGCTTCTGCAGCAGAATCTGATTAAGAAAATCATCGGATTGAACATCATGGATACCGCCATGTATCTGTTTCTGGCGTTGAAGGGCTATATTTCCGGACAGAAAGCGCCGATCGTGGTAAATGGTGTTCAGAAGGTGACGGCTTATATCAATCCGATCCCGGCGGGGCTTGTACTGACGGGCATCGTCGTATCCGTATCGGTGACTGCACTTATGCTTTCCCTGACGATCCGGCTGTACCGAAGGTATCATACTTTGAATCTCGATGAGATTACGACGCAGCTGGAAAAGGAGGGTCTGTGATGGCGTTTGTTCAGAATTTCCCCTTCTTTTGCATCATTATGACGCTGTTCTCCGGCCCGCTCTCCTCAATCCTTGGCGGAAAGGCAGCACGGCGTCTGAATCTGGCAGTGATCACACTTGTCGGTGCAATGAATACGGCGGTGTTTGCATTTGTCCTGAAAAACGGCACGTATTACGTCTATAAGATGGGGCATTTTCCGGCTCCGTGGGGCAACGAGATACGGGTCGGTGTGCTCGAAGCGGTCATGGCAGTCTTTTTCTGTCTGATTATGCTGCTCTCCATGCTCGGCGGCATGCGGGAGCGGGAGCAGGAAATCGAGGAGTCCAAGCAGAATCTCTACTATATTATGGTGAATCTTCTGCTGTCTTCCCTTCTGGCGCTGATCTATACGAATGACCTGTTCACCGCTTATGTATTTGTGGAGATCAATACGATTTCCGCCTGTGGACTGATCATGATCAGGCAGAATGGCCGGACGATCGTGGCGGCGACACGGTATATGATTATGAGCCTGCTCGGCTCCGGTATGCTGCTGCTCGGCATCTGCTTCCTGTACGGTATTACCGGTCAGCTGCTCATGAGCAATATTCAGGAGAGTGTCAGCAAAATTCATTTAAGCGGCGTGTATGATACACCGCTGATCGTCGCCCTTGGACTGATGTCGGTCGGGCTGGCGGTCAAGAGTGCCTTGTTTCCGTTTCATGGCTGGCTGCCGGATGCATATGGATATTCTACGGTATCCTCAGCAGCGATTCTTTCTTCTCTTGTATCGAAGGGCTATATTTTTCTGCTGTTGAAGATTTTTTACCGTGTGGTGGGCTTTGGTATTGTGCAGGAGAGCAAGGTCATCCATGTGCTCTTTGTGTTTGGCATCCTCGGCATGATCATCGGATCGGTGGACGCGATCCGCGCGAACAGCATCCGTCGGATGATCGCCTATTCCTCCGTGGCACAGATCGGTTACATTTACATGGGCTTTGGCCTTGGGACGACGGCAGGCGTGCTCGCGAGCGTGTTCCATATCATTTCCCATGCGGCGGCAAAGTCCCTGCTGTTTGTTTCAGCGTCCGGCATTACGGATGCATCCGGGGACAGTACGGATTTCTTTGATCTGACAGGCGCCGGCTATCGGAACAAGGTTGCCGGTGTGGCTTTTACGGCAGGTGCGCTTTCCATGGTCGGATTTCCGATGTTTTCCGGGTTTATCTCGAAAATTATGTTTGCGCAGGCGGCGGTCGGGCATGCACATAAAATGCTGCCGACGCTCATTGCGCTGGCAATCAGTACGATTCTGAATACCGTATATTTTCTGAAGACGGTGATCCGGCTCTATACGCCGGTAAAACGGCAGGAGGCGAAGGAGAAGCAGTATCGGACGGTCACGATGCGGCAGCAGCCGGTGAAGGCGGCGGCCCTGATTTGCTTTATTGTATTGAATCTGATTCTGGGACTGTTTTCACAGCCGATCGTCAACTGGCTGGAAAACGGTCTGCGGATGTTTGCATAGGAGGGAGACGTTATGAATACGTGGATTTTGCTTCCGGTACTGCTGCCGGCAGTCGCCGGAGTTGCGCTGCTTGCCGCCTCCTTCCGGGAGCATCTGGCTATGGGCAGGCCCGGGAAAACAGACGGAGAGCTGAGCACACGGATGGGCAAAAAACTGCATACCATCACTGCGGTGGTGCTCGTGCTCACGACGGTGCTCGCGCTTCTTGTTGCATGGAGTGGTGAGCATGAGGTGACACTGTTCTATTTGATGGAGGATATTCCGGTCTATTTTCACATTGATGCGGTAGGCCGGCTGTTTGTGACGGTCGTGAGCATTGTGTGGCTGTGCGTCGGATTTTATTCGTTTACGTATATGGAGCATGAGGGAGAGGAGAAGCGGTTTTTCGGATTTTTCCTGCTTGTCTATGCCGTGCTCATTGCGCTGGATTTTTCCGGTAATCTTGTCACGATGTATCTGTTTTATGAGCTGATAACTCTGTGCTCGATGCCGCTCGTATTACACAATGGCTCGCGTGAGGCGATTATGGCGGCTTTGAAATATCTGTTTTATTCGATGTGCGGCGCATATCTCGGTCTGTTTGGTATTTTCTGCCTGTATCACTATTGCGATACGTTGACGTTTACAGCAGGCGGTACGCTGGATGGGGCAGCGGCTTCCGGACATACGGGACTGCTGCTTGTGGCGGTGCTTGCGATGCTGATCGGCTTTGGCGCAAAAGCGGGCATGTTCCCGCTGCATGCATGGCTGCCGACGGCACATCCGGTGGCTCCGTCCCCGGCATCTGCCGCTCTGTCCGGAATTATCGTAAAGTCCGGCGTGCTGGCGGTGATCCGTGTGGTGTTTTACATCGCAGGCCCGGATCTACTCCGGGGCACATGGGTGCAGAATATCTGGATGACCCTGACCTTGATTACTGTATTTATGGGCTCACTGCTCGCCTTTCGGGAGCCGGTATTTAAAAAAAGGCTCGCCTATTCGACGGTCAGCCAGGTCTCGTACATCCTGTTCGGTCTTTCTGTGCTGCAGCCGGAAGCGATGAGCGGTGCGCTGATGCATGTCATATTTCATGCGTTCATCAAGTGCACATTGTTTTTGACAGCCGGAGTTTTCATTTTCAAATATGGAAAAACAAGAGTGGAAGAGCTGGATGGAATTGGAAAACAGCTGCCGAAGACACTTTGGTGCTACACGTTTGCAGCTCTGGCATTGATCGGTATTCCGCCAACGAGCGGTTTTATCAGTAAATGGCATCTGGCAGAAGGCGCGCTTGCCGCTCCGGTCGGTGTATTCCGGTATCTCGGCCCGATCGTGCTGCTTGTCTCCGCACTTCTGACGGCAGGCTATCTGCTTCCGGTGACGATTCATGGATTTCTGCCGGGAAGAGACTGGCAGGCGGTACACAGTGCACAGACAGCTCCGGAAAAAGAGCCGGTCGGTATGCTCGTGCCGCTGCTTGTGCTGGCAGCGCTTGCGGTACTGCTCGGTCTGTTTCCGAATCCGGTCATTTCCTATGTCACAGATCTTGCGGCGACGCTTTTATAAGGGGGGAGAGAGATGAATCCGATCATTCTGACTGTGACTGTGCTGCTCCCGGTTCTTGGGGGTGCACTGATTCCGCTGCTTCCATTTCGCAGCCGACGACAGATGCTGATTTATATTGAGACAGTTGTGCTGATTAACACGGCGCTGGTGCTGACTGCACTGCTGAACCGCCCGGCGGATGGCTTTGTTCTGTTTCATCTGAACGGAAAGCTGAGCATCAGTTTTCAGCTGGACGGTCTTGGAACGGTCTTTGCGGCGATTGTGTCGCTGCTGTGGCCGCTTGCGACCTTATACGCATTTGAATATATGACGCATGAGGGGCATGAGAAATACTTTTTTATGTTTTATACGATTACATATGGGATTACGCTTGGCATTGCATTTGCAGAGGATATCGTGACGATGTACTGCTTCTATGAGATACTGACGCTCGTTACACTGCCTCTGATTCTTCATACGCTCTCGCGTGAGGCGATTCTGGCAGGAAGAACCTATCTGTACTATTCCCTGGGCGGGGCGGCATTCGCATTTATCGGAATGATTTTTATATTGAATTACGGATCGACCGCGAATTTTAGTCCGGGCGGCGTACTGATGCTGGCCAAGGTTGGCGACAGCCGGGATCTGCTGCTTTTGATCTATGTACTCTGCTTTTTTGGATTTTCAGTCAAGGCGGCGATGTTTCCGTTTGGCGGATGGCTTCCGAAGGCAGGTGTGGCGCCGACCCCGGTAACTGCGCTGCTCCATGCGGTGGCGGTCGTCAAGGCGGGCGCATTTACCCTGATGCGGATCACGTATTACAGCTTTGGGGCATCCTTTCTGCGTGGGACATGGGCGCAGACTGTTGTGATGGTATTTGTGCTGATTACGATTGTCTATGGCTGCAGCCGGGCGCTGAAGGAGACACACTTAAAAAGGCGGCTGGCCTATTCTACGATGAGCAATCTTTCTTATATTTTATTCGGTGTTGTACTCATGTCGCCGCTCGGCCTGACCGGGGCATTGTGTCATATGATTTTCCATGCGGTGATGAAGATCTGCTCGTTCTTCTGCGCAGGTGCGGTGATCTACAAAAGCGGACGCAATTATATCCATGAGCTGGATGGCATGGGACGGAAGATGCCTAAGGTATTCGGTGCGTTTACGGTTTCAGCATTTGCGCTGATGGGCGTTCCGGGGCTGTGCGGATTCATCAGCAAATGGAATCTGGCAAAGGCGGCAGTAGATAATCCGCATCCGCTTGCGATTCCCGGGGTGGCAGCACTGCTTATTTCCGCACTGCTGACCGCGATTTATATGCTGACGATAGTGGTGCGGGCGTTTTTTCCGGGAAAGGATTTTGACTACCGTACCCTGGACGGGATCACAGATCCGACCTGGAGGATGCTGCTTCCGCTCGGCATTTTTGTGGTACTGATGATTCTGTTCGGCCTGCACTCGGCTCCGGTCGTATCAATGTTATCGAAGCTTGCGGCTGCAGCGGTGTAGAGAGGAGGAGATGGCGATGACAGGTGTATTTTTAGGCGTGCTCGTATTTTTTCCGTTCCTCGGAGGGCTGCTGGCGGCCGTGGCAGGGAAAAAACATGCGGATTACCGGGATTTTCTTGCGGACATCGTCGTGGTGTTCGAATTCCTTACGGCCTTCGGGCTGTTTTCCATCCAGTCGTTTGCCGGCGAAGCAACGTTTGCGATTGACGGGATCTGTGGCATGGGGCTGCATTTTCAGGCAGACGGCTTCCGACTGATTTATGCGCTGGTGGCGGCGTTTATGTGGCTGATGACGACGCTTCTGTCACGGGAATACTGCCGGGGACATGCAAATACGAACCGGTTTTACTTGTTTTTACTGCTGACGCTTGGGGCGACGATGGGAGTCTTCTTATCTGCAGATCTGTTTACGACGTTCATTTTCTTTGAGCTGATGTCGTTTACTTCCTATGTATGGGTGGCGCAGGAGGAGACTGCCCCGGCTCTGCGAGCGGGGCAGACGTATCTGGCGATTGCGGTGCTTGGCGGTATGGTCATGCTGATGGGGCTGTTTTTGCTGTATCATATGTTTGGAACACTGGAGATTTCAGAGCTGCGTGCACATGCGGCGGATGCGGACGCCCGTCTGCTGTATACCGCAGGCGGGTGTCTGCTGGTCGGCTTTGGCGCGAAGGCAGGCGCATTTCCGCTTCACATCTGGCTGCCAAAGGCACATCCGGTCGCTCCGGCTCCGGCATCCGCGCTGCTCTCCGGTATTCTGACGAAAGCCGGTATTTATGGTGTGCTCATTTTAAGTGCACAGCTGTTTTTTGGCGATGCGGCCTGGGGAGCTCTGCTCCTTGGCATCGGTGCCCTGACGATGTTCGGCGGGGCGCTGCTCGCCGTGTGCTCGGTTGACCTGAAGCGGACGCTGGCCTGCTCCTCGATGTCTCAGATCGGATTTATCCTGATCGGCATTGGCATGCAGGGTCTGCTTGTGGAAGGACGTGAGCTGGCGGTGCACGGTACGCTGCTGCATATGGTGAACCATTCGATGATCAAGCTCGTACTGTTTATGGCGGCCGGTGTCATTTTTATGAATACCCATGCGCTCGATCTGAACGCGATCCGGGGCTATGGAAGGAACAAGCCTCTGCTAAAGGTGATTTTTGGAACCGGGGCACTGGCGATTGCCGGAGTACCGCTGTTTGGCGGATATATCAGCAAGACACTGCTGCATGAGAGTATCGTCGAATACGGAGGCGGCTGGCAGATGAAGGCGGTCGAGTGGATTTTTCTGCTTTCCGGAGGCCTGACCGTAGCATATATGACAAAGCTGTTTGTTGCCATTTTCATAGAAAAGAATGATCAGAAAGACGTACAGGGGCAGTTTGATGCGCAGAAGCATTACATGAATGCGGGAAGTACCTTTGCACTGGCCGGCAGCGCACTTGTGCTTCTTGTATGGGGACTGCTCCCGCATGGTCTGATGGACCGGGCGGCAGCGATGGGACAGGCATTCATGGGACTTGAAGAGACGGGACACCGTGTCAGCTATTTCAGCCTTACAAATCTGTCAGGCGCGCTGATTTCGATCGGGATCGGGACAGCTGTGTACTTACTTGTGATCCGAAAGGCTCTGATGGATCAGGCCGGGCGCTATATCAATGTCTGGCCGGTATGGCTGGATCTGGAGAATCTGATTTACCGTCCGGTACTGAGGCTGCTGATTCTCCTTGCTGCGATTTGCTGCCGGGTGCTGGATTGCCTTGTGGATTTCCTTGTTGTTCTCCTGCGCCGGAGTATCTACCGGGACAGCCTGCTGCCGCATGAGCTTCCGGAGGGCAATGTCCTCACGGTCGCAGCCGGAAAGACTGCGAATGTGTTTGGATGGCTGGGCAACCATACATGGCGCCGAAAGCATCCGGTGGAACGTGATTATGTGCATGTACTTGCTGTACGGTATGAGGAATTAAAGGAGAACAATATGGTCATCGGCCGAAGTCTTTCCTTTGCCCTGCTGCTGCTTTGCATCGGATTTTTGCTGACACTGTTTTATCTGATCTGGTGGTAGGACTTGACAAATATTATGGAATTTCGTAGATTATAAATATAAAACCCTTCAGGGCGTGGATTTTTCAAGAGAGATCTTTTTTCGCCACACAATTACTGCCGGTAGTTGTGTGGCGTTTTCTTGCTAAAAATCAAAGCCCTGGAGAAAAAAGAAAAGGAGAGATAAGAGGTATATGGATCAGGAATTTATGAAAAAACGAAAGATTTTGCCGCTTGTATTGTCCATGGCTTTGCCGATGGTCATTTCGATGGCAGTCAATTCCCTCTACAATATCGTAGACAGTTATTTTATCGCGAAAATGAGCGAAGATGCATTGACTGCGCTGGCACTCGTCTATCCGGTTCAGAATCTGATTACTGCGGTTGCAGTCGGATTTGGAGTTGGAATCAATGCGACGGTCGCTTTTTTTCTTGGGGCAAAGGAGCAGAAGCGTGCGGATGCGGCAGTGACGCAGGGGATGGTATTCAGCCTGCTGCATGGAATCATTCTGACGGTTGTGTGCATCGGTGGCATGCCGACCTTCCTTCGGATGTTTTCCTCGGATGAGAAGATCATCGCGCTTGCCCTGACGTATTCGAATCGCGCATTTGCCTTTGCGATCGCGATCACACTTGGCATTGCGATCGAGAAGATTTTTCAGGCGGTAGGAAGAATGGAGGTCAGTATGATCTGCATGATGGCGGGCTTTATCGCGAACATTATTCTCGACCCGCTGATGATTTTCGGCATTGGGATTTTTCCGGAAATGGGAATTGCCGGAGCAGCCTATGCGACCGGTATCGGACAGTGTCTGACGCTGATACTGTATCTTGTTATTTATAAGCTCTCACCGATCCCGGTAAAATTCCGGGCGGATGTCATGAAGCCGGAGGCGGCGATCGCAAGGAGACTGTATCTGATCGGTATCCCGGCGGCCTTAAATACCGCGCTGCCGTCGCTGCTCGTATCTGCGCTGAACGGAATTCTGGCAGATTTTTCGGAGAAATATGTACTTGTGCTTGGCGTATATTATAAGCTGCAGACCTTTATTTATCTGACGGCAAATGGCATTGTGCAGGGGATCCGCCCCCTGGTCGGCTACAACTACGGGGCAGGGGAGACGAAGCGGGTACACCGCATTTTCCAGACAACGCTGGTACTGTGTGCCGGTGTCATGCTCATTGGTACGGTATTGTCTTGGACGATTCCGAATCAGCTGATCGGCCTCTTTACGACGAACAAGGAGACGGTGCGGATCGGCGTGACAGCACTGCACCGCATCAGTCTTGGATTTATCATATCTGCTGTTTCGGTCACCTGCTCCGGTGTGCTGGAAGGACTTGGTAAAGGAACCCCGTCACTTGCAATTTCCTTGGCCCGCTATGTCGTTGTGATGATTCCGGTGGCATTTATCCTCAGCCGGATGATGGGAGCAGATGGAGTATGGACTGCATTTTGCATTACAGAGGCGATGACGGCTGCATTTGCCTACCTTATTTATCGAAAAGAAGTGAAAAAGATTTTACCGGTGTAAAAAATTCTTCAAAAAACACTTTACAAATACGGGAACAAGATATATAATCTAGTAAACTAGTAGGGAATATATGAAAAGCAGAACAAGGAGGACTATAAAAATGGCTAAGATTTATGGAAGCACATTGGAGCTGATTGGAAATACCCCGCTTGTAGAGGTGAAGAATATTGAGAAGTCAGAGGGGCTGGAAGCAACCGTTCTTGTAAAGCTTGAATATTTTAATCCGGCAGGAAGCGTGAAGGACCGTATCGCAAAAGGTATGATCGAGGATGCAGAGGCAAGAGGCATTCTGAAGGAAGGGTCTACCATTATTGAGCCGACATCCGGAAATACCGGAATTGGTCTGGCAGCGATCGCAGCCTCCAAGGGCTATCGCATCATCCTGACAATGCCGGAGACGATGAGCGTAGAGAGAAGAAACATTCTGAAGGCTTATGGTGCAGAGGTCGTATTGACTGACGGTGCACAGGGCATGAAGGGCGCGATTGCAAAGGCTGAGGAGCTGGCAAAGGAGATTCCGGACAGCTTCATCCCGGGACAGTTTGTGAACCCGGCGAATCCGAAGGCTCACAGAGAGACGACCGGACCGGAGATCTGGAATGATACCGACGGACAGGTAGATATCTTTGTCGCAGGCGTAGGTACGGGCGGAACACTGAGCGGCACCGGTGAGTATCTGAAGTCCAAGAAGCCGGAGGTAAAGGTAGTAGCAGTAGAGCCGGAGACTTCCCCGGTACTTTCCGAGGGCAAGGCAGGCCCGCACAAGATCCAGGGAATCGGCGCAGGCTTTGTACCGGATACCCTGAATACCAAGGTTTACGATGAGATCATCAAGATCGCAAATGACGATGCATTTGAGACATCCAAGCTGCTTACGAAGAAGGAAGGTATCCTGACCGGTATTTCCTCCGGTGCGGCACTTTCCGCAGCACTGCAGCTTGCAAAGCGTCCGGAGAATAAGGGTAAGACGATCGTGGCACTGCTTCCGGACAGCGGAGACCGTTACTATTCTACACCGCTGTTCCAGAGCAAATAGGTAGATAAGAATGAACGGCTTTTTGACCTTCTGACCCCAACATCATCAACATAGCACGGAGGATAGACAGAATGACGCTGCAACAGCTAAGGTATGTCACAGCGGTCGCAGACTGCGGCTCAATGAACGAAGCAGCAAAGACTTTATTTGTCTCTCAGCCGGGACTTTCCGGTGCGATTAAGGAGCTGGAGGAGGAGACCGGCATTGAGATCTTTAAACGGACGAACAAAGGGGTGCTCCCGACGCCGGAGGGCGAGGAGTTCTTAGGCTATGCCCGTCAGCTGCTCAATCAGTACGAGCTTTTAGAGGATCGCTTTATCCGCCGGACAAAGGTGCGCAAAAAGTTCAGCGTGTCCATGCAGCATTATTCCTTTGCAGTAAAGGCATTTGTAGAGCTCGTGAAGCAGTACGGGATGGATGAATATGAGTTTGCGGTCTATGAGACCAAGACCGGAGAGGTCATTTCCAATGTCCGGAATTTCCGCAGCGAGATCGGCGTGCTCTATGAAAATGAATTCAACAGCCAGGCGCTCAACAAGATTCTGAAGGAAAACAATCTGGAATTTCATCCGCTCTTTACGTGCGGAACCTATGCATACCTGTGGAAAAATCATCCACTTGCTAAAAATAAAACGATCCGCATGGAAGAACTGGAGGAGTATCCGTGCCTGGCATTTGACCAGGGTGACAATCCTTCATTCTTTCTGGCGGAAGAGGTGATGAGCACCTACGATTATAAACGGGTCATCCGGGCCAATGACCGCGCTACGATGCTGAACCTGATGGTCGGGCTGAATGGCTATACCCTCTGCTCTGGGATCATCTGTGAGGAGCTCAATGGAAGCGACTACTGTGCAGTGCCGCTCGCAGAGGATGAAAGCATGGTGATCGGCTACATCAAGCGAATCGGTATGATGCTGAGTCCGCTGGCCGTGCGCTATCTGGACGAACTGAAAAAATATGAGGACTGCATTCTGTAAGGGGTGCAGTTTTTTTTCTTTTCGGTGTTTCTTTTGACCCTTGTATCATCATGATGTTGGGGTCAAAAGGTATTTTGCCCCCAACTGATGCCTACGAATTGCTCCGCTGCGAAG
>ERZ809224.168-NODE-168-length-69429-cov-8.455978_pt1 | contig 69429 bp, 45 predicted proteins | sample MGYA00520513_ERZ809224 | MGnify/ENA primary metagenome ERZ809224 (study PRJEB31576, sample SAMEA3212658) | Homo sapiens | biome: human-gut; feature: human gut; material: fecal | place: Sweden | collected 2012 ... | reverse complement strand
ACTGGAGTTCAGACGTGTGCTCTTCCGATCTTATTTTGATTTTGGTCAATTATCAATTTTTTTTTGAAAAATATAAAAATATAAGACAAAAATCAAAATAAAACACTGTTATTAAACAACTAAGGCATTATTTTTGTTACTATCATAAAATTATCAAAAATAATAACAATTAATTTATTACAAGTATGTGTTTTCATAACAGTATGAGCAGGAAGGCTCAAGATTTAGCTTCACGCTATAAAAAAGACATTAGCATTGTTGAAAGGTGGAAAGATAGCATTGAAGAGAAATATCATGTAAATGCTCTTTCTTTTCCTGAATTCCCTATTATTACGGCAGATTCGGAAATACAAGTATTTAACTGGGGCCTTATTCCTTACTGGACTCCCGATGAAGATGAAGCCAATAAATTGCGGAATACCACCGTTAATGTTCCCGCGGAAACGATTTTCCACGAAGAGGCTACTAAAGAACCGATAATACGGAGAAGGTGCCTTATCCCCTCTACCGGGTATTTTGAATTCCATTACAATTATAATAATACGACCACCGCTTATTTTATTTATGAAAATACCCAGGATATTTTTTCGATAGCCGGTATTTATGACGAGTGGACCTGCGCGGAAACAGGTGAAACCAAACAAACGTTTTCCGTGATCACCACAACTTCAAACTACCTGACGTCTTTCATTAATAATGGCGGAAATTACCCCTACCGTATGCCGGTGATCCTGAAAAAAGATTATGAAGAAGGATGGTTGAATGCGGAATTAAGCGAAAAAGAGATCAATTTCTTTTTGCAACCGATTCCGGACAGGCTTTTGGACGCTTATCCGGTAAGCAGCGACTTTATGGTAAGGGCTGAAAAAGATCAAAGTATTATTGAACCTATTTTAGACTATGAATAACTAATTTCTATAATCTCCGGGAAAGGTACGGTTTGGATAATTTTATACCCAAATACGTACCTTTTTATTTTTACATATTTCCAATCTTTTCCGACAACCGGAAGTCCATAAAAAATCATATTAAAGGTAAAATGGTTATATTTGCACCCGAAAATATAGCCTATGAAATTTAACAGAAAAGCTCTTCGTATTATAGCCTACGCTTTTCTTTCTCTATTTATAGCCTATCAATCCCTTACCATTTATTTTACACATCCTCACCAGGTCCGTGGGGCATTGATCATCCATACGCATCCTTTCCAGAAATCCGAAAAAGAGCATACACATTCGCTTTTCGAATTCCAGTTGATGGAAATCACCACAGTGAATCTCGTTTTGATATTTTTCGGGACTTTTTTGCTAAACATATTACTTCCGTTAATAAAATACCGTATACCTTCACTTAGTTTTTCCTTTTCAAACGGTATCCGGCATGTTTTATACCTGAGGGGTCCTCCCGCTGTTTCTGTTATCCATCTATAATTCATTTTGCCCGGTAGAGTCCTCCGGAAACGGAGAATACGGCCAGGTGTATGAATTTTTTTCTTCGGTTTGCTTCGCAACGGAAAAATCGAATTTGCCAATTATACATATAAAAGATTGGCAATACGGAAATTATATCATTTATAAAAAACAGAAACATGAAAAAAATCATCATCATATTAACCATTTCCATTATAACAATCGGAAAAATTTTCGCCCAGCATCACACGGATGCCAATATCATCGGGCATATATTAGACAGTCAGACTCAGGAACATCTATCTTATGTCACCATCGGCATCAAGGGAACTTCGTTGGGAACCGTATCGGATGCTTCCGGACATTACGGTATGAAAAATCTTCCTCTGGGGCATTACACCCTGGTTGCCATGTCGGTGGGATATAAAACCCAGGAAAAAGAGATATTGATTGAAAAAGGAAAAACAATTGAGATTAACTTCGAACTCGAGGAGGATGCGATCTTGCTCGACCATATTGTCGTATCGGCCAATAAAAATGAGACGAACCGTAAAGAAGCGGTTAGTATTGTGAATGTTATCACGCCCAAAACTTTTGAAAGCACCAGCTCGGTCTGTTTGGCCGAAGGGCTTAATTTTCAACCGGGATTACGGGTGGAGAATAATTGCCAGAACTGCGGATTTTCACAGTTGCGGATCAACGGACTCGACGGACCTTATACCCAGATCCTGATGGACAGCCGCGCTATTAACAGTGCTTTGGCCGGCGTATACGGTCTTGAGCACATCCCGGTCAATATGGTGGAACGTGTGGAAATCGTAAGAGGCGGAGCTTCCGCTCTTTTCGGTGCGAGCGCGGTAGGCGGAACGGTCAATATCATCACCCGGGAACCCACCGCCAATTCGCTTACCGTGAGCAATACCTCCACCCTGATTTATGGAAAAACGCCTGATATCAATACTAATTTAAATGCTTCCCTGGTATCTAACAATAATAAAGCCGGGATGACACTTTTCGCCGCCGCACGGCAAAGAAGTCCGTTCGATTATGATAAAGACGGTTTTTCCGAAATTCCGAAGTTAAACAGCAAGAGTATCGGATTAAGGGGATTTTACAGGATTGGTCACACCAGTAAACTTACGCTGGAGTATCACACAATTGATGAATTCAGAAGAGGCGGGAATCTTTTTGAAAGGCCTCCGCATGAAGCGGATATCGCCGAGCAGTTAAACCACAATATCCATTCCGGAGGATTGAAATACGATATTTTCTTTAAAGAAAATAAGCATGCCTTACAACTATACGCTTCCCTGCAACATGTTAAACGTGAGAGTTATTACGGCGCCGGTAAAGATCCCGATGCCTACGGGAATACCCGTGATATGTCTGTGGTTGGCGGAATTCAATACACACTGAGAATGAAAAAATTGTGGTTCATGCCGGCTACTTTTATCGCCGGCAGCGAATATTCATACAACAGGCTTCATGACCGGATGCTGGGCTATGGAAGAGAATTAGACCAGAAAGTAGATATCATCTCCCTATATGCGCAAAATGAATGGAGTAACAAAAAAGCGACTTTATTGATAGGGGCCAGAATGGATAAACACAACATGATCAAAAATCCCATCGTTAATCCAAGGTTGAGTGCCCGCTACGCTCCTGTGTCATGGCTTAACCTCAGAGCCGGCTACGCCAGCGGATACCGGGGACCGCAGGCGTTTGACGAAGACCTTCACATTAACGCGGTGGGCGGCGCGGTTTCCCTTATTCACATTGATCCCAACCTCAAACCTGAAAAATCACACAGTCTGAATCTGTCTGCCGAATTCAGCAAAAACTTCGGCAAGTCCGGTTTTCTTTTCCTTCTGGAAGGTTTCTACACCAATCTTTTAAATGTATTTATCCTGGAAGAATCCGGACGGGATGACGCGGGAAATTTACTTTTGGAACGGCGTAACGGATCGGGTGCTATGGTTAGCGGTTTAAATATCGAAGCCAACATCATACCATTACGGAGTTTTCAGATCAACCTCGGATTCACGGCGCAGATAAGCCGCTATAAGGAACCGGAACAATGGAGCGAAAACGTGGCTCCCCAAAGAAAAATGTTCCGTTCGCCTTCCACGTACGGGTATATTACCGCTTTCTATTCTCCGGTAAAGGCCCTGGAATTATCTTTATCCGGGACATATACCGGAAGTATGCTTGTACAACACTATCAGGGTTTTATCGATGCGGATACGGAAGTAGTCACTCAACCGTTCTTCGACCTCGGATTTAAAGTCGCCTATGATTTTAATTTGAAAGAAAACGTTTCCCTGCAATTAAATATCGGAATTAAAAATATATTTAATAGTTATCAAAAAGACTTTGATCAGGGTGAAAACAGGGATGCCGGATATATTTACGGTCCGTCTTTACCGCGTTCCGTTTATGCCGGGATTAAGTTTATGATTTGATCATGACGGGATCTTTGAAATAATACGCTAATCCATCTCATTTCCTGTCATTCTGAGCGAAGCGAAGAATCTTATACATCCATGCTCCAGATCCTTCACTGCGTCAGGATAACATTAATAATGTAGATATTAGGACAATAATATTTCAGGGAATTGACATTCTAAGCGAAGCGAAGAATCTAATGTATCCATATTACACATTCCTCTCTGCGTTCAGGATGATTATAGGTTAGTCAGCCGTTGGGATCGACGGTATATTCGGTGGATGAGCTTGTCGAAGCCAGCATTAACTCCATTAGATTCCGGAACAGTTTTTTAAGTAAATGGGAATATTGATTTTATATTATATTTTATCAATTCCTTTCATTTAGAAATTTAAGTTTCCTAATATATTTATCAACACTTAATCTCTATCTAACTAATTAAACATCTTTGGATAAAGCATTTAGGATAATAATCATTTTTTGTTAATTATTTTATTTAACCAAAATTCATTAATAAATGAACAATAATACAAAAAAATGTATTTTTGTATTATTAAATATTATCATTATCTAAATAATTGATTAAATAATGAAAACCTCATTTATCTAGCAAATCTCACCATTGGGGAATATGAAGCATCCCGTTTATTATGGCATCAAAAATTCGAAATATTGAAAAATAAACAAATTATTATATTATTTCAAAAATAAATGAAAAAAAAGCTATTCTCTAAATTCTTTATTTTCTTCCTGGGTATATTAATTCTATTACCTATGGTCAAATTACACGGTCAGGATTGTGATTTCACCATCACGACCAGCGTGTCTGAAGAAACATGTCCGGGAAACGGGCAAATTACAGTCAACCTCAATGATACCGAGGGTAAAAACTTATCTGATTTCAGGTATACCTTATATAATTCCAGCGGATCCAACATCGGGCCTCAGACTAACAATGTCTTCGGGTCATTGAATGCCGGAACATACGAGGTTGTTGTGGACGCGTATTGTAATACTACGGCTGTATCACAAAATCTCTCTAACATTGTGGTAAATTCTTCTTATAACTATCCGGATGTGGGACTGGTGCAGGGTAATTTCTCACCGGGTCATATATATGGTTCCATACCCAGTTTTCCCTGCCAGCCAAGCGGAAAGATCCAGTTAAGGATTGAGCAGGGTACTTTTCCATATATCATCGAGATTATGAAAGACGGCGCCCTTTACCGGAGAGATACGTTTTCAACAAGGCAATATAACGGAAATGCCGATAACCGGTATGATTTCCGGGATTATTATACGATCGATAACCTTAGCGCAGGCGATTATATTTTCCGTGTTACGGACGGATGCGGTTATTCCATGCCTTTCGTCTCGGGAACTGTAGCGGAAGCGGAAGCGAATTATCAGCAAAACAGTATGTATATTTTTCAGGATCCACCATCCATTTCCAGTAATATTATCCGGTTTTCGTTGCTCCAGAACATGTTCGGCAATAATTCCTTTTATTATTATGCTTACATGACACTATATGGAAATCAGTCCTGGTGGGAGTACCGTATCAATATCGACGGCGTATACAGTTCCCCGGGATGGAAAGATATTACCGGAAACGGTACTGTTCTCGATACGCTTCCCATAAGCAATTATTGCGCCCTGAACGGAAAATCCGTAACCGTAACCGTAAGGAATAAAGTTTGTCCCACCGGATCGGATTTTACCCATACATTCTCATTCGGATATCCTAATATCAATTCTTCCTATGTTTATTCTACAGATTCCACCGTCTCCACGCCGGCCACATATGACTCCTGCGGATTCGTGACCAAAAGGGATGTATTATTCCAACATACTTCTTCATTTTACCAACAGGTAAACAATTACCGTGGAGGTGTTGTGACTAACGGAACAGCTAATTTTTATTATACTCCGCCGGTTACAATTGTCACGACCAATGTCACAACGGGAAATGAAATCAGCAGGGTAACAGGTGCTTCAAATTCCTATAACTGGAGACAAAATGTAAATATAACTCCTGATATGGACGGAAATGTGATCAATATCACTTCAACTGATGCCAACGGCTGTATTATAAGTAACCATAACCAAACCGTAAATTATCGAACCCGCAATTATGTCACTGGAGGAGGCCGTAATAATACGACCTGGCAGATCAACAACCATTATCAAAATGGGGATAACTGTGGACAGTACGAGAGAAGGATCAGTATTATCAGGCAAAATCCAAGCCCGGAATATCTGGACAGTACGGTCGTGAGATTGATCCAAAGTCCTGAAAACAACCGTTATAATTTTACGGCGCTTTATCGGAGAGCTACAAATAACTGGATTATTACCAAAGAGAATCCTACGAATACCGCTAATATTTATTCCGGCAATGATACTCCCAATGATCTTGAAATGGCAGCGATCGACCTTCCTTCGGGAACTTATCAATTCTCCATTACCACAGCATGCCGAACTGAAACCATAAACCGTACCTTTGCTTTCCCAAGCTTCATTGAAATCGCTTCTCATCCGGTATATGAGCAACTACTGGATTGCGGTGCGCTGGATATTATTCCCCGTGCGGGACAGGTAACGGTTGACAATAATAATGTCACGACCTATTTCAGGGTTATTGCCGGACCATCCGGAGGATACCCGCAAGACGCGGTAACCGTTAATAATCCGATAAGACTGACTATCCATGGTGATTATACCTTAAGGATGTATTCCAGTACTAATGCCAACAGTAGTTGCGGTATTTTCGACACAATCATAAATTATTACGGGGCAACTATCCAATATGATTATCTTGAAGCGTATGTATGCAGCGAGATCGATACTATTGCCAGCGTGAATGTACGTGGCATGACAGGTAAAAAGCCCTATACATACACGGTTTCCAAAGATTCCGCGAATACAAATATTATTTTAGGAACCAATACTACCGGAGATTTCGGTGATATACGAGCCAGACTTGGCGAACGCATCCTCGTTTCGATCACCGATTCATGCGGGGCCAGTTTCGAAACACCGGCCACGGTCGTTAACCTGGAATCAACCCGAAAAGCATGGTTCGCCAATAACAGCAGTAAAGAATTGACCATTTGCGAGGGAAGTACCGCGATCATGAACGGTTTATCCTTAGGAGATGTGGAATATACGTGGCGTGGGCCTAACGGTTTTATCAGCAATACGCAAAATACCGAAAGGCTGGTACGCCGTGCTCTGCAGGATAGCGGCTGGTATTACCTGGAAGTGGCAAATTCTTATTGTCCTCTGGTAAGAGACAGTATCCATTTGTCCATATTAACGGCTCCTTCCGTGAACATAGCTCAGGATGCTTCCATATGCCCCGGCGAAGACTATCCGGTTATTTTAACTCCTCACGGCGATGGAAACATTACTTATACCGTAGCCACCGAGATGAACAATACGATCACGACACGGACTTTCTCCAACAGAACTGAGGGAGATACTGATACTATGCTGGTAACACCTTTATCCAATATGTTAGTCTGGCTGACGGATGTACAGGATGAACGATGCAATTATCAGTTACCCGAAGATACGATCGAAATCCGTATCAAATCGACTTCTTCCAGTTGTAGAATATCACCATTCCAAGAAGAAGTATGTTACGACGGGAATGCAGATTTTTCTATTACGGCTGACATGAATTATCCATATGTGATCAACTGGTACCGGGATGAAGACCTGAACCTGTTCTTGAAATCGGATACAATACGGGCCGCAGGCCAAACATCTACTCTTATTCTTGATCATATGATAAGAGACACCACGTTTTACCTGACCGCCCAAAATGAGGACTATTGCGCTTACCAACCGGGAGTTTCCGATAATAGTATCAATATGAATAATGGTACCACCCTGATAGAATGCGGTGAAAGCATACGATTTTTCGATTCCGGGGGACCGGAAGCTAATTACAGCAATAACGAAGTACTTACCCACACTTTTGTTTCACAGACACCGGGAAGCGGAGTCAATATCAGGTTTGATTCTTTTATTACCGAAAATTCGACATTTGATAAAATGTATATTTATGACGGAGGTTCTATCAATTCCCCTGTGTTGGCTTCGGAATTGGGAGGGAACCTAAATACCAATCTACCCGGCCCTTTCACTTCAACGGGTGATAGCCTGACGATACTTTTTGTATCTAATTTCAACAATACGGAAGCCGGCTGGAGTGCCATGGTAGGTGTAAGGAACGGACCGGTACCGGCAAGGGTTGTGGTTTTGGATACGCTCAGTGCATATATAACCAGCCGTGATTCCCTGCCAATACATTATAATGGTTCTACCGTATTGGACGCGCAGCCTTCGGGAGGCCATGACTCTTACATTTATAAATGGTATACAAGTGCAGATAGTATTAACTGGACTTTGACGCCCGTTACCACTGCGAATTATGCTGTTACGAATCTTACCACACCCACTTACTACAGGGTTGTGGTACTGGATAACGCACCGGAAGCCTGTACTGACAGCGCAGTAAGTAATTTCTTCCTAGATGCCGCAGCCATTGTTCTTTCCTTAAATTTAAACACTACCGAAGATGAGATTTGCCCGGGAGATTTTCCGGTCAATGTAACCATAAGAAACGATGGAAGCCAGACGGCTACAAACGTATATACCCGCATTCATTTGCCATTCCATATTTCTATGGAGGGAGCTACGAATCTGGAGTTTAAACTGGATTCTGTCCCTGCAAAGGATTCCGTAATATTCCCCCTCAACCTTGAAGCCCATTCGCAGTTAACCAAAACATCTGCCCAGATTAAAGGACAAATATGGGGATGTGACCAGGGTGACAGTAATATAAATACCGTATACGGCGACTGGAACTGGGAAGGAGATCCCCGTCAGGTGGATGAGGATACACTTACGATTCAAATTAAACGTAATATCATTAATACAGAAATTATAACCATTCCGGACACCGTTTGTCGTGGTTCGGAAGCGCACCTCACAGCAGAAGTTGATTTACCTTATCCGCAATATTTCTATTGGTATATGGATTCTTTAGGACGGAACCTTATTCAAGTAGATACGATCGAGAACGCTTCCGAAAGTCCGGCAACACTGAATGTGCCTGGTATCTCAAATAATATTACCCGTTATGTAACGGTAAGCAATGAAGAAGTGTGTGCGTTTTATGTATTCGATCCCGAAGAGGAAGAATTAGTTGTGATGGGAGATGGCCTTGTAACCGTATATCCGGATGTCATCGTAAGATTTTTTGATTCCGGCGGACCGTTTATGCCTTACGATACATCGGAAAATTATACCCTGACTTTTACTTCTTTGGCGGAAGATATGATTACCATCACTTTTACCTCATTCATTACAGATTCTATTTTTAATGATTATCTTTATCTCTACGACGGGAACAGTACCAATGCACCTCTACTGACACCTCCGATGAGAGGAAACCTGAATGCATTGATGCCTTTGACTTTTACCACAACCGGGGGAAGTCTTACCGTAAGTTTCCAATCCAATGATTCTCTGGGATTGCCGGGATGGGAAGCCTCTATTACCACAAAGCAACAATTGAAACCTGTAGAGGCTGTCATACGCGAATATGCAGATCCCGCTGAAATCCAAATTAACCCGGCAACTATTTGCTATGGTATGGATACCAGCTTAACTGCCTCTTCAACGATAACCTTCCCGCAAACCTTCGTATGGTACAGCGATAGTTCATTAACCGACGTCGTTTACACGGAAATAGTGAACGGGACCAGCAAAACCGAATCCAGGCTCACTATGGTCAATCCGTTAAGGGACACCGTATTTTATGTGACGGTAGGCAATGATTCTTTGTGCGCCCTAAATAATACCGGACTGCAGGTAACGAACTATAAACCGGCGATAATCCGTTTGAATGTAAATCCTGTCTACAACCTGCAATTCACCGGCAGTATCTGTTTAGGAGAAACCTTTACGGAAAACGACTGGTCTGTCAACACCGCAGATACGGTCAATCCCGGAACTTACACTTATGAGGAACGTCTGTTAACCGTGAACGGAAATTGTGATAGTATCAGGACACTGGAACTTACGATATTACCGGCATTAGAACTGGATTTTGCCGATTCCGTATGTCACGGGGATATCTACAGCGGCTATGACTGGGTAATCCGGACGGAGGATTCCCTTAACTCCGGAATCTTTGTTTATACCCGGAATCTTACCACGGCCAACGGTTTATGCGATAGTATAAGAAGACTGACCCTAACCGTTTTCCCGTCTTACATTAACCAGCCCGTGAACGATACGGTGATTTATACCTGTAATTTCCCGATCACCGTTTATGACAGCACATTTTTCGGTTCGGAAACCAAAAGATATATAGTGAAGAACCAGCACGGCTGCGACAGCCTGATCAGGGAGGTAACGGTTTATATGAATAATGACGAAGCGGACGGTTATTACTTCGAATTGTTATGCCGTGACGACACGATAGCCCTTCATTGGGAAGAATGCGAACCGCCTTTCAACATGCCTCCTCCTGAATGGAGCCATTATATATACGATCATTACGGAAGCGATACCAATATCCGGATTACCCATAATATTCACGAGATCGACATTACCCAGAATTATTTTGAAATAGAATGGGAAGCGATAGATGATTGCGGTAATTTTGCTTCCTGTATCCAGAAAGTATACCGGATGTATCCTCCTTGTGATACCGCCGTGGATTATAACGGAAACCGCTATCCGGGTGTGCAGATCGGATGTAATTGCTGGACCCAGCGAAACCTGGAATCTCTTAACTATGCGGATGGACGTCCCATTCCTGATGTATGGGTATATTACTCAAGCATGTATTCCGATTCAAACCGGAACGAAGCGATCTTCGGCAGGTTGTACAGCTGGTATGCGGCAGTGGATACGGTTCCCGGAGTTTCTCCTTTTGCAGCCTCTGACCATATCCAGGGAATATGCCCCGACGGATGGCATCTTCCTACGATCGAAGATTATAGGGAATTGATGACTCTGAGTGCGTCCTCACTAAAATCACCCGATTACTGGATCCAGGATCCCGGAGATAACAGCACAGGGTTTACCGCACTGCCGGCAGGATATTACAACGGACATGTAGACCAGTTCTATTATCTTATGGGTAATGCTTATTTCTGGGCTTCCGATGAAACCCCTGAAGGTCTCGGCGCCTATTATTTCGAATTGATGTACGGTTGTGATGATCTTTTGGAAAAACATACAGATAAACACCTCGGATACAGTATCCGGTGTTTAAAAAGAAAATAGCTTAAGCCTATTGGTTTTGATAGTTTAAGTGTTTTATTGGTTTTATTTTGGTGGAATTCGTCGGATGGCTTGTCTGTCCGATGAATTTTTTTATGACCTTTCGGCTTTATCTATTTCCCTCCGTAGTTTCACGGGTAGGTCTTCCACACAATGATGGCATTTCATTTCCAGCGTATACATCCTTCCTATACAATAATTGGAATGTTTACAACCGCATCGCTCCTCCCCTTCTTTCATCTTATTCACAAAACCCGGATCATGTAATAAAGAACGGGCCATTTGTACCGCCACAAAGTCTTCATCCAATACTTTCTCTATCATATTTTTCGAAACCAATCCCCCGACATAAATCAAAGGAATATCCAGCGCCTGCCTGAATTTTTTGGCATCTTCCAGGAAATAGGCTTCCTTATATTCAACAGGAGGAATAATAAGCCAGCCGAATAAACGTATACCGATTTTAAGCCACCAGAATTTCTTTTTATCCATGTAATAAGCCAGCGTTTTGTATGGCATTTTTCCACGCATCACCGCCATGGGTGCCCGGCTCACAAAACCCGCCGAAAGTACCAGCGCATGCACGCCTGTTTTTTCCAATTCGCGGGCCACCGTAATACAGTCTTCAATTCCCAATCCTCCCCTGAAACCATCGTACATATTGATTTTGACCACCACAGCCATGTCATCGCCGGCTGCTTTCATTACTTCCGCCATAACCATTTTCATAAAGAGCATCCTGTTCTCAAGATTTCCTCCGAATTTGTCTTTCCGATGATTGGTATAAGGTGAAAGGAACTGGCTAATGAGATATCCGTGTCCGGCGTGAATCTCCACGCAATCGAATCCGGCTTTTCCAGCTAGTTCCACCGCCGTACCGAAATCCTTTACCAGTCCGTGGATCTCTGTCTCCGTAAGCTTCCGATAGAAAGTGGGAGAATAGAGATTAAAGCCGTTACTGGCGCCTACCGGTTTTTGTCCGCAGGTAGCCTTGTGAGTCATATTTCCGCAGTGCCCCAGCTGGATAGAAGCTTTGGCTCCGGCCGCATGGACCGCATCGGTCAGTCGCCGTAATTCCGGAACGATCTCTTCCCGCATCCATAACTGGCCGTCGAACGAAACCCCGCTTCTGTTTACAGAAGCGTAGGCTACCGTCGTCATTCCCACTCCTCCTTCCGCCACACTGACGTGGTAATTATACAGATCTTCGGAGGGTTTATTTTGATAAGCCATATTCTCAAAAGCCGCTGAACGGATAGTCCGGTTACGTAATGTAACAGGACCGATCCGGCATGGTGTAAATATCCTGGATTCCTGCATCATATTTTTTACGGCAAATATAGTGGAAAATTGGATTTTTTCTATTTTTGTCCCCGTAAACTCAGATAAATGGAAAAATTCAATTTCAGCACTCCTATTCAGATCCGTATGAGCGACCTGGATCCTTTCGTGCACGTAAACAATGGGGCCCAGTGTAATTTATTCGATTATGGCCGGAGTGCTTATCTTGAAAATCTGCTCGGTAATGCGATCCAATGGAATGAACTCGACCTGGTACTGGTTCACCTTGAGTTGGATTTCTGCTCGCCGGTATTGATTTCCGATCAGATTGTCTGCGATACCAAAATTTATGAATTGGGTAATAAAAGCATGAAAATGCTGCAACATCTGCGAGATACGAAAACAAATACCGTTAAGACCATCTGTAAAAGCGTGATTGCCGGATTGGACCGTCATTCCGGCTCTTCGGTCCCTATCCGGGAAATATATAAAGAAAAGGTCAGGGCATTTGAAAATGGAGTTACAGGATAGAAAGGGAAACCATAATATTTAACATCTTCCGGAATCAGGGAAAAAACTTTTTTTAGGTATGTTTTTGTAAAATAAAATTTTGTATTTTTGCACCCCGATTATAGACATATTAAGATTTAAAACAAATAATTGAAAAGATGGCAAACCACAAATCTGCATTAAAAAGGATAAGAGCAAACAATAAAAGAAGACTGGAAAACCGCTATTACGCCAAAACCATGCGTAACGCATTAAAAACCATTCGTACCATCGAAAACAAGGAAGAAGCCGCAAAACAATTACCGGGTGTTACTTCCCTGATCGATAAATTGGCTAAGAAGGGCATTATCCATAAAAATAAAGCAGGTAACCTTAAATCAGGTTTAATGAAAAAAATCAACCAAATGTAATATTTGGTTGATTCTAAAATTGATTAATTTATTTTCTTTTTATATTATTTTTGGCCTTTTACTAAAAGGCCAAATTTTTTGCCGTAAGTTTTAATTCTTTCAAAATCCTCTTCCTGCGGTTTGAATTTAAGGAAAAGCGTATCTCCGCAGAAATTGAGTTTCAAATTCTCAAAATTGTTCACCAAATCCCTTTCCGCTTCTCCGCTCCACCCGAAAGAGCCGAAACAACCTGCCAGCTTATCCCTGTCCCTGATAGGAGTCATCATCGCAAAAATATTGTAAAGCTGCGGTAACATATTCTGGTTAATCGTGGGACTTCCCAAAAGGTAAGCGGATGCCCTGGAAATCTTATCGGCCAGGATATCAGCGGGCATTTCTTCAATATCACAGTAATCTACCGTAATATCTTCAATTTCTTCAAGGCCTTCCTTTAATTTTTCCGCTATGGTCCGGGTAAACCCATAGGCTGAAACAAATGCCAGCAATATCCGGTTTTTCTCCGGATTATGAGCTAAATATTCTTTGCACATCTCCTCCGACCAGTCTACCTTCTGTTTCCATGTCGTGGTCAGCAAAGGACCATGTCCGGTGAGGATGGCATTAATTTCCAAAGGCCTGATCTTGTCGATGGCTTTTAAAAAGAATTTACTGAAGGGTTTTAATATAACATCAAAATAATATTTGAACGCTTCGTCGTAATTGCCCGCTTTATCATCAAACATCTCTTCACTACAAAAATGAGCACCGAAAGAATCGCACGTAAATAGAACCTTATCTTCCTCAAGGTAAGTATAGATACTGTCCGGCCAGTGAAGATTGGGAGCCGAGATAACCCTGATCTTTTTATTTCCGAGATCGATAATATCGCCTTCCTTTAATTCTTTTTGTGGAAAATCAAAGCCCAGTTGGTTTCTCAAAAATTTAAGTGCGGGACCTGATGCCAATACCGTAGCATTCGGTGCGATCTCGAGCATTTTTTTCAATGACCCTGAATGATCGGGTTCGGTATGATCCAGGATAATATATTCAATCTCTTCCGGATTACAAACCTGTCGTAATTTTGTTTCGTAAACATCAAAGAACTTTTCCTTCACCGTTTCTACCACAGCTATTTTATCGGCATCGATAAAATAGGAATTATAGGTAGTCCCAAACTTGGTTTCCATGATGATATCGAAGGTTTTGAGATTCTTATCCAAAACTCCGATCCACTTTACAGAATCACTTACTTGCAAAATTTTATTATCCATTTTATACTGTTTAGAATTTGAAACGGCTAAATTATGAAATATTATGGTAGATATAGATTTTTCCGTATAAATTTTATTAAAAAACATCTTTCGTTGATGGTTGTTTTATAACAGGGAAAATACAATAATTGTTTGAATTTAACCCATTATGTTTCCACCAAAAAAACAGGTTTTCCCGGCAAATTTGCTAAGAGGATTTTTCCATGTTTTTAAGAAACTTTTTACGTGATATCTGGACGAAAAATAGTTACTTTGCAATGATGAAAGACGCAATCGCAAATAAATTAAATATACTGGCTGAATCGGCAAAATACGACGTTTCCTGTGCCTCGAGCGGTACCACCCGAAAGAATAAACCGGGTACTTTGGGGAGCGCTAAAGGCTGGGGAATCTGCCACAGCTTTACCGCCGACGGACGGTGTGTTTCTTTATTGAAGATCATGCTCACGAACTACTGTATTTACGATTGTGCCTATTGCATTAACAGGCGGACCAATGATATTCCCAGAGCCACTTTTACCGTCAATGAACTGGTAGATCTTACGATTGAATTTTACCGTCGGAATTATATCGAAGGGTTATTCCTCAGTTCGGGAGTGATCCGTAATCCGGATTACACCATGGAAAGGATGGTCCGGGTCGTAAAAGACCTGCGTACCGTGCACCGCTATAACGGCTATATTCACATGAAAAGTATTCCCGGCGCCAGTAAAGAATTGGTATCCGAAGCGGGACTATATGCCGACCGTATGAGTGTTAATGTGGAAATTGCCAGGGAAGAGAACCTGAAAATGCTGGCTCCGGAAAAAGACCATCAAAGCGTATATAAACCCATGCTCTATATACAACAGGGTGTCCTGGCAAGCCTGGATGAGCGCAAACACCTGCAACACGCGCCGAAATTCGCTCCGGCGGGACAAAGTACGCAAATGATCGTGGGTGCGACCAATGAATCCGACCGGGATATCCTGCAGCTCTCCGACGCTTTATACCAAAGACCGAGTATGAAACGGGTTTATTATTCGGGATTTGTGCCGGTAAATGCTTACGACAACCGGCTGCCGATGCTGCAACAGGCGCCGTTAGTCAGGGAGAACAGGCTTTACCAGGCGGACTGGCTGATGCGTTTCTACGGATTTAAAACCGAAGAGATCGTGGATGACCACTATCCGAACCTCGACCTTGAAATAGATCCCAAACTTGCCTGGGCGTTACGACATCCGGAATTCTTTCCCGTAGATGTTAACAAAGCCGATCGTTCGCTGATTTTACGGGTCCCGGGAATCGGGGTTAAATCAGCCAATTTGATCGTAGCCACGAGAAGACATAGTCGTATTACGTCGGCTGTGCTTAAAAAGATCGGTGTGGTAATGAAAAAAGCGAGGTATTTTATCACGTGTAACGAGCTTACACCGTTTACCATTCACGAAGCTCACCCCGAAAATTTACGCAGACTGTTCACATTGAAAAACGATAAAAAGAAGAAAGACGAGAACCAGCTCTCCATTATCTTCCCGGAATAATCTATGACAGTATTCTATTATGATAAGACTTTCGAAGGATTATTGTCCGCCCTTTTTGATGCTTATGACCGTAAAATGTTCCCTGACCGGTTATTAGCTCAGGGAGCACCGCATCCCCTTTTCACTGAAAATATCCATGAGGTAAATAGTGACGGTCATAAATCGAGCCGTGTGTGGAAAGGACTTCGCCGTAAATTATCCGGAAATATATGCAGGATGCTGATCTGTGTCTGGTTATCGGAAAAAGAAGAGGCCGATGAACTTTTATTCCGGTACATGCGCAAAATTTTCGACAGGAAAGATAATGTCGTTATGGATTTCGCCGACGATGATATGTTCGAAGTTAAAAAACTCGGGGAGAAAGTATCCAGGGAGGCCCGTTATTATATACAATTCATCCGGTTCCAGAAAGCCTCCGACGGTACATTTTTCGCCCCGTTATCGCCGCAATATAATGTTCTGCCGTTGACACTTTCCTATTTTAAGGATCGTTTTGCCGACCAGAAATGGTTTTTATATGACCTCAAACGGAAATACGGGTATTATTACGATCTTAAAAAAGTAACGGAGGTCACACTGGATAACGACCAGCATCTTATCGACGGAAAATTAAATGACGATATTATGGCAAAAGACGAGAAGCTTTTCCAGGAGAGATGGAAAGGATATTTCAAATCCATGGCGATCAAAGAGCGTATCAATCCTAAATTACAACGTCAAAATATGCCCAGAAGATTCTGGAAATATTTAACTGAAATGCAGTAAGGAGGAGCCTTTACTCTCCCAAAGAAAGCAATATATAAATCACTACCAATCTTTTATTGATATTATGCATTGCAATCCATAACCTAAACAATGTTTCCTTTTTTAATGTTACATTACCATAAAAGATTAAAAAATAAAATCATTAAAACAAAAAATCATGTTTACATTACCTCAATTACCCTGGGCGAAGGATGCCCTGGAACCCACGATCAGCAAAGAAACCATCGAATATCATTACGGAAAACATCATCAGGCTTATGTCGATAAATTAAATAAACTGGTGCCGGGAACTGAATTCGAAGATGCAACGCTGGAAGAGATTGTAAAAAAATCAAAAGGGGATATTTTCAATAACGGGGCGCAGGTATGGAACCATACTTTTTATTGGGAATCGCTTACACCCGACGCGCCGGCAAAACCGGAAGGACAATTAATGGAAAAGATCATACAGGACTTCGGTTCCTTTGAGGAATTTAAAAAGGAATTCGCAGATGCGGCCACTTCCCAGTTCGGCTCAGGATGGGCATGGCTTGTACTTAACGGGAACGGTAAACTAAGTATTGAAAAAACAGGAAACGCGGAAAATCCCATGACCAAAGGAATGAAACCCCTTTTAACCTGTGACGTATGGGAACATGCTTATTATATCGATTACAGGAATAAAAGGCCTGATTATGTAGCAAGCTTTTTTAAAATAATCAATTGGAATAAAGTAGCGGAAAGAATGGAAAATAACCGTTAATTTTCCGTCAACAATTTTTTCTTAAGACCAGATAAGTCCTCATTCCAACCTGTTCCGTCGAAATAGGTGGTGTGGGGACTTAATGTTAATTTATAGAAAGCGGACGCGGAATAACAGGTCCCGATATAAAAGAGAGGATATTGATGAGCAAAGCACCACGCTATCGTTTTTAATATGATCCATTTCCCGAAATCATTCATTTTATTTTCCTGATCATAAAAAGAGTACCACACATGGGCAAATTTTCCCGGTTCGTGAATCAGGAAAACGTAAGCCAGTACTTTCTCTTTACTTGTAATACATAATATATTCCGGAGATACGGACGGGAAAGTATGTATCTTAATCTTTCCATAGAAAGGAAACGGTTTTTAGCGTTAGCCAAACACCAATCCAGAAAATCATGATTATTCTTCAGGTCATCTTTGGATTCCAGTGAAAATACAAGCTCCGTATCCCGATATACTTTGGAAAATTTATTGAAAACATTGTTCTGCTTATAGTTAAAAGGAGACCTGGCCAGATCTATCCTGATACTTCGGGCCATATAAAAGATCTCTTCTTCCATATCAAGGTTATTGCTGTAAGGGAGAAATCCTTTATCATATATTTCCCCATAATAATCATCCGCTTCCTTAATTGCATATAAACAATAAGGAAAGCGGTAGTTTTGGTAATCTATATGGCTATCTTCCTGTAAAATTATTTTCATTGAATAATTTTATGAATTAAAAGATCTTTTCATATTACAATGTTTACCCGTTCTTCAATTCAAGCATCTTATCATGCAATTGGTCGGCAATGCGTTTTTTCTCCTCTTTCGGCTGATTGTCCGGATCATAAATAACCGGTTCTCCTATTTTAAAGGTATGGCCTTTTTTATTGGCATATATCGGATAAAAATATAAAGCTTTACCGGATTGTTCATAATATAATTTCCCGATACTGGCGAATCCGGTATAGAGATTTCCGACCGTATTGGTTTCGTGCTCGACGGTCATTTTATTCCCCTTTTTTACCTTTTTAGGCTTTTCCGGAAATATAAGCACATTATCTCCTTCGGTCAGTACCGTCACCGTATCGTCAAAGGTTTGCACAATACCGTGTAATGAGTTCTTTTGCACCGGAATGGGGTTAAAAGAATTGAGCGCCCAGGTTACGGGTTGTGCCACGATCCTGCTGATCTTCATTTTGGCATTCCCGGATAATAAGGGCCAGCGGTAAAGCTGGCGGTCGTATATTTCCTGGGCACTGAGATCTATATCCACCATTTTTTTATCAACCCATGGCCGGAAATAGGTCGGCAAATAGATTACCGCCGCGATAGGTCCGTAAAAAAGGCCATGGTTGCACACAAATATGGAGGGAAAATTACCCGGATCAATATTTTCTTTTCCCGAAACCTTCAGATGCAGGAAAGGACGCACGATACCCGCGATAATCTTGATACCGAAACGCACACGACTTTCCTTAATGAGGCGTTTTTCCAGATTCTTCTTAGTAGGGTCATTCTGATTTGTTCCCGCATTATAATTGATCAATTTTTGACGGATTCTTTCATCCAGCGGCTGTTTTAAAGCAAAGAAAATACTGATCAACATAAAAAGCACAGGTAGCTGCATCATGATCTGTCGTGATAAAGCCGGTACCCCGGCATCTGTGGAATTGGGAATCACAAATGACCATACCGTTACGACACAAAGCATAATACCATAAGAAATAATGACCGCCACTAACTGGGTAAGCATATTACGGAAATAGAGATCCCTGTCCGCCACTTTCTTGTTGGCTATACGGGCTACCAGTTTAAAGTCCTTATTATACCTGTTCGTGACCGCCGTAATACAGGCCAGTCCGAAGCCCCAAAAAAATGTCCAGAAAGCGGTTCCTATCCAGTCGGTTACCCGGTACATTTGCACGGAACCCAGTATCCATAAACCGGCTCCGAGAAGAAAAAGGTTCAGGTTCATTACCCAGCCCTGCTTATTGGCTACCCAGGTGAACAGCTCGGATAATATCAGAACGAATACGAGCCAGAGTGCCATAACAAGATATACCCACACGGAAAATGTTTCCTGACTGAAACTTATATAGCAAACATACATCAGCACGCCCAGGCTGAAAGCAATCTGAGAATAGAGCGCCATATTGGAAAATACCTTATAGGAAAATATTTCCCCTATTTTGTCTTTATCCAGATGAGCTATATATTTACCGAAACTGACCATCGTACTGCTTTCGTATGAAAGGAGAAATCCGGTAAAAGCAAAACCAATCATGACAATATAACGAGGTGTACCCTCCATAAGCCAAAAGGCAAATACTATACAGGGAAGAAGGAAAAACAACTGGAACAGTATTTTAAGAACCCGGTTAGATTTCTTTTTCCGGTTATAGGAATTGGTCATCCAGTAAGTCATGATATTCCGTAAAGCCACTATCAACACGAAAAACGAGACATAATTAGCCTCGTATTTACCTCCTACCACAGGATAAAGAAAAATAATAGCCATGCCCGCCAATAAGGAAAAAGTAAGTAATATCCACATCATTACGCCGGGTCCCTCTCCGCGTTTGTATTTCAGGTGACGCAAATTTCCTTCAAAATAAAGTATCCAGATATTATTGAAAAGGAAAAGGGCGGCGCCATATAAAGGATTCCCAATCAGGTAATGGCTCACGAACATACAAAGGATAAGTTGTAGAAAATCGGCATTGATATTGGAAAGGCTTAATATTACCTTTATTTTATACAACTTCTTACTATTAGTCATAGAGTTACATCTTACGGCTGCAAATATATTAAAAAGAGACAAGATCCATATTATCCATTATAAAGCTATTTAGTGAGAAAATGTTTATTCCGCCGGTGAGCCCTTCACATTGATTGAACAACATGAACATGGTTAATTTTTGTTATTTATTTTCTCAAAGCCGCCCGGTTCTCCCGGAATCCATTATTTTTGCAGACAGTAAAAATTATGAAAACAAAAACGGAACTGGGAAAGAAAAACGGAATGGGTACGGCGCCGGTATATTTTACCGCTATATCCTCGATACTCGGTGCAATCTTGTTTTTGCGTATGGGCTATGCCACCGGAACATTGGGATTCTGGGGGGTGCTTGCCATTATCCTGCTCGGCCACATGATCACGATTCCCACGGCTTTGGCAATTTCAGAATTGGCTACCAACACAAGAGTGGAAGGAGGAGGAGAATATTTTATTATTTCCAGATCATTCGGTTTAAAAATAGGAACTACAATCGGCATTACGCTTTTTCTGTCCCAAACCATAAGTATTGCCTTTTATACCATAGCCTTCGCGGAATCTTTCCAGCCTTTATTCGATTGGTGGGCCGGATATTTCGGGTTCGAACTTCCGCGGCAGGTGATCAGTGTTCCCACTTTACTGATATTGGCTTATGTGATACTGAGGAAAGGCACCGGCTCGAGTGTCAAATTACTATATGTAGTCAATATTATTTTATTTATCTCCCTATTGCTTTTCTTCTTCGGACATCCTTTGGATTCGGGCGGAGATCCCACCAGAGTGCCCGGAGATAATTTCGGTTTTTTCAACAGGAACCAGTTCTTTATACTATTTGCGATCTGTTTCCCGGCTTTTACGGGAATGACGGCAGGAGTCGGACTTAGCGGAGATCTTAAAAATCCGGGAAAATCAATTCCATTAGGAACCATGGCAGGAACACTCACCGGATTAATCGTCTATATTTTGGTAGTATGGAAGCTTTCCATATCGGCGTCACATGCAGACCTGATGGAAGACCAGCTTATCATGTCGAGGATCGCGATATTCGGTTCCGTGATGATTCCCGTAGGTCTCGCCGCCTGTACTTCTTCCTCCGCTTTAGGTTCCATGATGGTGGCTCCCCGTACTTTGCAGGCAATCGCCCATGACAGGACTTTCCCGTTCAGAAAACTGAATGCGTTTTTATCCAGAGGCAAAGGAGAAAATAAAGAACCTTTCAATGCATCGATCGTATCCTTCGGCATCGCCTTAATTTTTATTCTCCTGGGAGATGTGAACAGTGTTGCGGAGATCATATCCATGTTTTTCTTAATCACCTATGGAACACTCTGCCTTAGTTCTTTTCTCAATCATTTCGGATCTCCTCCCTCCTATCGTCCCCGTTTTAAATCCAAGTGGTTCATTTCCCTGTTGGGATTCATACTTTCCGTTTGGGTCATGTTCAAGATCAATTCTTTATATACGATACTTTCATATCTCCTTATCATTCTCATCTATCTGTTTATCGAACATTATAATAAAGATAAGAAAGGACTTGTAAATATTTTCAAGGGAGCGTTGTTCCAATTGAACAGGCAGTTACAGGTATTCATGCAGAAAAACCAATCCTCCATGGACCAGGAAGAGTGGAGGCCGGCAGCCGTCTGTATTTCTCCCCATTCCCTGGAAAGGGATAAAGTACTGGAATTGATGAAGTGGATCAGCTACCAGCATGGATTCGGCACTTATTTCCATTTCATCGAAGGTTATTACAGCAAGGAAACCTGCAGGGAAGCCCGGGAAATCCTGACCCAGCTGGTCCGTAACCAGAAAGAAAAAGACAGTCCGCTTTATATCGACACCATGATCTCCCCATCTTACACATCGGCGATAACACAGGTGATACAGACTCCTTCCATATCGGGTATGGAAAACAATATGGTAGTATTCGAATATGAGAAAAAAAGTCCCGAAGAGCTCAACCGTATATTAGACAACGTAAAACTGGTACGGGCCGGGAATTTCGACGTATGTATCTTCGCCGGCTCGGATCATCTTATCAGGAATAAAAACGGGATTCACGTATGGATCAGGGGTACAGATGAAAAAAATACCAATTTCATGATTTTGCTGGGCTATATCATTATGGCACATCCGGACTGGAGAAAAGCGGAAATAAGAATATTCATCACCAGTCCGACGGGAGAAAGCGCGGAAATGAAAGATGAGCTTAAGGACCGCATTGCTGCGGGCAGGTTACCGATAACCCTGAAGAATATTGAAATTATCGTGGTACCGGAACACCAGTCTTTCAGTGATGCTGTAGAAGCCCGTTCTCAAAATGCGGGTTTGACCATCATCGGATTCAGGGAAGAAATCATCAAACATAACCCGGTCAAATTCTTTACTGATTTTGACGGTATCGGGGATATACTTTTCGTGAATGCTTCCGAAGCCAAAACCATTTAGCCGTTAAAGAGTATTCCGAATACGAATATTATTTAATTATAAGTATTGGTCCAATCCTTTCCCGCACCATAACCTTTTTTCTTTGAGGGCTTGATCCAAAATCGCCTGGTTTTTATCGAGATTACTATTGGGAGAATTATTCTCGTGATGCCATAAATGGTAGGCTACAGCTCCGAATTTCACATTCCTTCTGCGGATATTATGATGAAGCATCCGGACCACAAATTCGCTGTCTTCCCTTCCCCAGCCTTTAAAATCTTCGTTAAAGCCGTTTACCCGTATAAGATCTTCTTTCCAGAAGGACATATTACAGCCACGTACGCCACGATAATCTTTTTTACCGTAACGGGGTGAAACCAATCCGGATAGAGAGCGGATGCGGCAGGCATTCATCCGGTTTTTAATACCCGCAGAAAAAGGGGTAAAACGAACATTACGGTTATGGAGACGTTCACCGGTGATCTTATCGTCCAATAATACCCGCGAACCCTGGATGAATTGTCCCGGCCTGGCTTGATCTATATGATCCCGGATGAATCCGGGATGCAGAACCATATCTCCATCCACCATAATAATGTAATCGCCGCTACTGCGGGCGATGGCCTTATTACGGATTTGCGACAACCGGAATCCTTCATCATCCTGCCGGCAATGGTATAAAGGAACCGGAAACAGAGCCTGGTACTTCCGGATCAATTCCCCGGTTTCTTCCGTGGAGCCGTCGTCAGCCACCACCACTTCCGAAGGCAAATATTTTTGTTTCATCACACTGATCAATACCAGTTCCAGAGCCTCCGGACGGTTATAAGTAGTAATAATCAGCGAGATTTCCGGAATTTTATCATGTAATTCGCGGAGTTTCGCGTATTTAAGAAAGGTCGAATGAGCAGCGATACGACAAATTGCCAGTCCTCTCCAGCCATCCATAAAGCCTAAACGTAAAATATAATCCTTAAAAAAAGTAAATCCGGAAGAAAAAATCATTTTAAAGAATGAGGCTTTCTTTCCTTTCCGGTAATAATCCTCCGCGATCAATGTGGTATAGCGATTTGCCCGGTTAAGATGATCTTCTACGCCCGTATAAGAATAATGGAGTAAATCACCTTTCAGCCTGACAAACTTCATATCCTGGGTAAAATGGAGATGCTCATGAATATTCCCTTCCCACGAACCTTCTTTTTTATTCCATAACCTGACTTTCGTATCAGGATACCATCCGGCGTGACGTATCCATTCCCCTGCGTAGGAATTAAGACGGTTGACCGTATAAGCGTATTTCAGCCCCTCCGATTTCATCAAAAGGATTGAATTTTCAAGTTCCCGGGATAGTTGTTCATCCGCATCGATCGAAAAAACATAATCATAGGTGGCCTGGCGGTTGGCGTAATTTTTCATCCCGGCAAAACCGAGCCACTCATGCCGGAAAAATCGAACGCCGTATTCCCGGCAGATCGACTCCGTAGAATCAACGGAATAGGAATCGACCACGATAATTTCATCCGCAATATTTTTGACCGATTCCAGACAACGCCGTATGTTTTTCTCTTCGTTAAAAGTGATCACGACCACGGATAATTTATCTCCACCGTTTTTTTTATTATGTATGGTATTTTCCATGTAATTCATTTAACTAATGCGAAATTTTCATTATCCGTCCGTCGGGATTCCCGAATTTATCGAACGCTTTGCGGTTGCAGAATAGTATCGACAACCATAATGTTACCAGGGAGGATACGAATATCATGATCATAATTAATATCTGGTATTTTATGGCTACCGAAGGATCGCTGCCGCCCAATATCTGACCCGTCATCATACCCGGAAGCGATACGATGCCCATCACGGCCGTGGAGGCTATGGTGGGATTCATGGCTTTCCGGATCGAATCACGTATAAAAATATGCACGGCCTCCGATTGAGAAGCCCCGTTTGCAAGGGCAAAGCGATAAGTATTTTGTTGCTGGCGGATACAGTTATAGAAATGATCGACCCCGATCACCGTATTGTTCAAACTGTTCCCGATCAACATGCCCGTTAAAGGAATCAGGTAACGGGCTTCGAAGATAAAATCGAGCTTCAATACCACGCCAAGCAGGAAAAGGTCTACTAAAGAAATGCTCAGGATTAGTGCAAGGAAAACAGGAATAAAAAGTAATCTCCGGGGCAGACGGGTCCGGCTTACGATCGTATAGGCCGTCACCAGGATCATAATCAATACCCACGCGATATTGATCCAGGGATTATTTAACCGGAAAAGATATTTAAGGTATAAACCTACTAAAAACAGCTGTAGCGACATCCGGAGCATCGAAATCAGCATGGGTTTTATCATGCCGGTCTGATAATACCGGAAAATCATCACGGGAATGATAAGCAATAAATAACCTAATATCAGATTGAGCCAGGAAATATCTTGTGCACCCATGGTATTTAAGCTGTTAAATCGCTAATTCTTGATTTCTATTTGCCTTCCCATCTTATTAATCCAACGATGATCATGGGATGCCGCGAGGACCGTCGTCTCCGTCAATGCCAGGATCACTTCACATACCCTGTCGCAGGATTTATCATCCAGTGCGGAAGTAGGTTCATCCAAAAGCAGGACAGGTTTCTCCAGTAAAATAGCCGAACATAAAGCTATCCGTTGTTTCTGTCCTCCGGAAATTTCCTGAAGGCTCTTTGCCAAAAGATTTTCTTCGAGTAATAATCGATCAAAAAGCTCATAAATTTTTTCTTTCGAAGGCTTTTTGTCCTTATTCTCTTTAAAACCAAAAGGATAATAGAGTAATGTTTCCACATTGTCTAACTCCAGATTCAATTCCTGGGGAAGCCAGGCCGTTAGTTTACGTAAATCCGTTACGGTATCTTCCGAAAGTAAAGTATTGTCTATATATACGTTCCCTTGTTCGGGGTAAACAAAACCCGGAATTACATTTAACAGCGTACTCTTTCCGCTTCCTGAAGGACCGGTTAACGTCGCTTTTTCCCCGCGCTTAACTTCAAAGCTTAATTCCCTGAATGGAATCTCTTTATTATATCTGACGGTTAAACGGTCGATCTTTATCATGAAGCCAATGTAAATTTAATGGGACAAAAGATCTTCGTAAAGACGGATCATTCGGGCGGCATAATTCTCCATGTTAAATAACTGTGCCTGTATACGGGCTTTCTCCCTCAAAGATTCCCGGATATGCTGATCATTCCACAGTATCTCAATGGTTTCGGCTATCTGGTCGATATTACCGGGATCGACATACAAGGCAGCGTCGCCTCCCGTTTCTTTTAAACAGGAATTATCGCCCGCGATAACGGGAACGGAAGTGGATATCGCCTCCAGCACCGGAATCCCGAAACCCTCAAAGAAAGAGGGGTAAATAAAAATATCGGCTGACAGGTATATCAACGGTAATTCTTCGCGGGAGATATCATGCAGGAAAAATACGTCAGGTATATGGTTCTCATTAACATATCGCTTTAACTCTTCGGCATACTGATTCTGTTTCCCTACGATCACGAGCGGAATATCCAGTCTTTTTCTTTGCAAAGCCTGCAATACGTGCATGATATTCTTCCGTTTCTCGATATTGCCGACCATAAGCAGGAAGTGAGCGGGTAACGACCATTTTTTGCGGACGGTTTCTTTTTGTTCTTCCGTGTATGGCTTCGTAAAAAGGGGATCACACGGTTGGTAGATAACCGATATCTTATTCTCATCCGCATTAAAAAAACGGATCAGATCGTCTTTGGTCTGACGGCTTATCGCGATAATCGCATCCGCTTTCCGGACCGCAAAAGCGGTTTTTCTTTTATAAACCATCCTGTCGTGCCATTTATACCATTCCGGATGTCGCATAAATATGACATCATGAAAAGTAACGACCGATTTAACATGGGACTTCTCAATATCTGCCGGTAACTGATTACTCAAACCATGGAAAATATCCAGTTGATGAGCGGTAATATCCGGACTGAGGTGGCGGTTTCTCCAATGCGAAGGAAAATAAGCGTCCATTCCTTTCGGTGTCACCACTTCCGATGAGAAATGATCGAAAAGGGAATTTTCAGCGGTAGAAGTGTACAGGAAATAACGATGATCAGGAAAGCAGGTTTCCAGCGCCCGTATCAGGTTTCGACTGTAATTCCCCAGACCGCTGCGGTTAAAAAAAGCTCGTTTTGCATCAAACCCGATATTCATGATTTCCCGGAAATTAACTCGTTCATCGTGCAAAAATACGTTTTTTTACCGGATTGCGAACGGAATTCCTATCTTGAAAATGAATATACATTCTTGGTACTATAAGCCTGTTTCCTGTTATTATGAGCGTATTGATTGTCATTCTGAGCGTAGCGAAGAATCTTTCGTTCGCTCCTGATCAGATCCCTCACCTTCGTTCAGGATGACATTTTTAATATCTGATATAACAATGACAGAATTATCTAAAAAATATTTTCGAATAATAATACAATCAAGCCTATCGTTGAACTTCCCCTGTTTTTGATGGTTACTTTAAAAATCGTTCATCGGCGTGCCATTAAATTCAGAACTCTTACCTTTACATGCCGCAATCCTTGAACTTTTTTTATATTTTTGCAGAAGGAAAACAATTATATTCGAACTATATTAAAATTAACGAAAAATGAGTGAAATTATCGGAATAATAGCCCGCCAGATACTGGATTCCAGAGGAAACCCAACCGTAGAAGTAGATGTCTATACCGCCGCAGGAGCCGTTGGCCGTGCCGCAGTGCCCTCCGGAGCATCGACAGGTGTACATGAAGCCGTGGAACTGAGAGACGGGGATCCTAACATATATTTGGGAAAGAGCGTATTAAAAGCCGTTCAAAATGTAAATAAGGTTATTGCAGAAGAGCTGAAAGGGATGAATGTACAGGATCAGAACGGGATCGATGCCGTTATGATCGGACTGGACGGCACTCCGAACAAAGCAAATCTGGGCGCTAACGCTATTTTGGGCGTTTCTCTGGCATGCGCGAAAGCCGCAGCCATGGAAACCGGCCAGGAACTTTACCGTTATGTGGGCGGATGCAATTCCAATACCCTTCCTATTCCGATGATGAATATCCTGAATGGAGGATCTCACGCGGACAACAGTATCGATTTCCAGGAATTCATGATCATGCCTATCGGCGCCGAAACTTTTAAACAGGCTCTGCAAATGGGGGCGGAAGTTTTCCATCACCTTAAATCCGTACTGAAAGAAAAAGGATATTCCACCAATGTAGGCGACGAAGGCGGATTCGCTCCTAATCTGAAATCCAATGAGGAAGCTATCGAAGTGGTGTTGCAGGCTATCGAAAAAGCCGGTTACAAACCGGGTAAAGATATTTACATCGCGCTCGATCCGGCTTCATCGGAATATTATATACCGGAAGAAAATGTTTATCACCTGAAAAAATCATCCGGAGAAAAATTAACTCCCGCACAAATGGTAGATTATTGGGCCAACTGGTGTGAGAAATATCCCATTGTTTCCATTGAGGACGGAATGGCTGAAGATGACTGGGAAGGATGGAAAATGTTGACCGACCGGATCGGTGACCGTGTGCAACTGGTAGGTGATGATCTTTTCGTTACCAATGTGGAACGCTTAGCCGAAGGTATCGAAAGAGGAGTTGCCAATTCTATTTTAATCAAAGTCAACCAGATAGGAACCCTTACCGAAACTATTGATGCGGTCCACATGGCTCACAAGGCCGGTTATACGGCCATCATGTCCCATCGCTCGGGTGAAACGGAAGATACCACAATCGCCGACCTGGCCGTAGCCCTGAATACCGGCATGATCAAGACCGGTTCCGCGAGCCGTACCGACAGGATAGCCAAATATAACCAACTCCTTCGTATCGAAGAACAATTGGGCGGACAGGCTTACTATCCGGGAGATACGTTTCCTTATAAAGGTGAGGAATAATCGATAATCAATTATGACCATTAACATCATCACGCTGGGATGCTCTAAAAACAGTGTGGATTCCGAAGTTATCGCCTCTAAATTTACCGGACTGGGACATCAGATTTTTTTTGAATCGGAGCGTGATACGGATATCGTACTGATCAACACATGCAGTTTTATACGGGATGCCAAAGAAGAATCCATAGAAGAGATATTTTTACAGATAGACCGGAAAAATAAAGGACTGGTCAAAAAAGTGTACGTAATGGGATGTCTCGCCCAGCGTTACAAATCAGATCTCGCGGATACGATCCCTGAAGTAGACGGATTTTATACTTTTACGGAATTACCTGCCCTTCTGCAATCGGAAGATTTCGATCTCCTGCACCATGATGGCAGGGAACTGAGTACACCTTCCCATTATGCCTATCTGAAAATTTCGGAAGGCTGTGACAGGCAGTGTTCTTTTTGTGCCATACCGGGTATTCGCGGCAGGCAAATTTCCAAACCTTTAGACCAGATCATCCGGGAAACTCATGCATTGGTGGAAAAGGGTGTTAAAGAACTGATTCTCATTGCACAGGATCTCACTTATTATGGAATGGACCTTTCCCGGCAAAGGGAACTGGACCGTCTACTGGAAGCTTTGGCCCAAATCAGGGGATTGGAATGGATCAGGCTGCATTATGCTTATCCTAATGATTTCCCATACGGGGTATTGGAAGTCATGGCGAAGCATCCCAATATTTGTAAATATCTGGATATACCATTGCAACACATCAATGAAAATGTGCTGAAAAGTATGAACCGCCCCTCTACGCCTGCCAAAATATACCAACTTATTGATACTATCAGAGAGAGAGTTCCGGGCATCACCTTAAGGACAACTTTAATTTCAGGTTACCCTACCGAGACCAAAGAAGCCCACAAAGAACTGGTGAAATTCATTGAAGATGTCCGGTTTGAACGACTGGGCGTGTTTTCCTATTCTCCGGAAGAAGGAACACCGGCATTTCCGCTTGGAGATCCTGTAAAGCCTAAAGAAAAAAATAAAAGACTCGAAGAATTGATGACCATACAGGAAGGCATTTCCCACGAACTCAATCATGCGCGAGTGGGAACCACGATGAAAGTGATCATCGATGATCAGGAAAATGATCTTTATATAGGACGGACCGAATTTGATTCCCCGGAAGTGGATAACAGCGTATTCATTTCATCACCGGAGATTTTGACCATAGGTAATTTTTATCCTGTCCATATCGACCGCGGTGACCCCTATGATCTCTACGGCACCCTGGATAAGTCTTAACCATTGTATTATAGTAATTTATAGTAATATGTTCACTTTTATCGGACTGCTTATCGGATTATTTACCAACGGGTTTTTCGGAGGTATATTGGGATTCATTATCGGATCCATTATCGACGGACTCGTTTTCAGAAGAAAGCTGTACAGGTCCCAACACCATTACAGTCAACAGGATTTTACGGAAATCATCCTGATATTGACGGCGGAAGTAATGAAATCCGACGGCGACGTAAAAACCTCGGAACTTAATTATATCAAGAACTATCTTCGTAATAATTATAGCCTGGACACGGCGCAAAAATTATTAATAAAGCTCCGGGATATACTGGATAGCGATTATAATGTCGATGCCGTATGTAACGAAATAAGGGGAAAAGCCAGTATCCATGAGAAATTATACATACTTCAGTTTTTATTCGGAGTAGCCGGAGCGGACGGTAATTTCAACCAGCCGGAATTGGCAACCATACAGCGTATTTCAGACCTGATGGGAGTCAGCCGTAATGATTACGAATCCATCAAATCCATGTATACTTTCAGTTATTGGAGTCAGGCCGGTTTCGGGGGAGGATACACCTATTCGGGTTCCTCATCATCTTTCAATACCGCCCAGAATTACAATCTGGACAATGACTATAAAATACTGGAAATTCCTTCTTCCGCAACTGATGAAGAAGTGAAAAAAGCTTACCGGAACCTCGCTAAGAAATACCATCCCGATAAAGTGAATCACTTAGGTGAAGAGATACGTAAAGATGCGGAAGTAAAATTCACCAAACTGAACCAGGCTTACGAGAGAATCAAAAAATCGAGGGGGATGAACTAAATTACCATTCCTCAATTTCCGTAATCTGGATTCTCCTTTCCAAAGATGCCTCTATACTGTAAATAGAATTCCGTTTATCCTGAGGATTATCGCTTACATTTTTCCGGATGGCTTCCATACTGCCTTTCGGATCCGTAATGATCGTGAGTTTATTTTGTCTTTCACCATACATATAGGGCACGAGAATCCCGTTATCATACTCCTCTAGATAATTCTTAAAACTGGCGATCCTGCGTAGCGTAAGCCTCCGGTTATATTCTTTGCCGTGTAACGCGCTGGCATATCCGCTTACCGTAATCGAGACGTTTTTGCCTGCTTCCAGTTCCTGCACCAAATAACGGGTGAATAATTCCAGCTTTTGAAATCCTTTTTCCACGGAATCCCTGAAAAAAAGATCGATAGCCAGTTGGGCTTCTTCCTTTTTAGCTCCGGTCAATCCCCTTGCATATTCCTGTCTGTAAAGGTCTTTCAAAGCGATATAATCGGAAAGCGCAGCCCGGTAATCGACTAAAGTGGTACTATCCAAAGATCTCGGGTCGGGCCGGTCATTATGGAAATAAAGTACCAGCGGTAAAGAAAGCCGGATCCTCTCTATGGTGGTAAGCGTATCCGGGACCGTATCCTCCGGCACATATTCCGGAGGTTCGGGATCATTTAACCACCGGTAAGTGAAAATATCATAACAACAAGTATCACCCGGTCTCGATCTGGCAGTAGGACGGTTGGAACAAAAATAGCCGCTCCTGTTAAAAGAGTTCTGTGTAAAATAATAATCATTTCTTTCGGAATTGAACGGCACTCCCATATTGGAGGGAACAGCCCAGTCACTCATCGCACCCTGACTGTAAAAAATATCGAAGCCTCCTATCCCCGGATGATAATCAGAGCTGAAAAAGAGTACTTTCCTGGCGGGATCATAAAAAGGGGTGATTTCATCCCCGGGTGTATTGATCTTGTTTCCCAAGTTAATGGGATCCTCATATTTCCCGTCTTTAAGAATCGTAAACCAAATATCCATCCCTCCGAATCCTCTGGGACAGTCCGAGGAAAAGTAAAGGACCGTAAAATCTTCATATTCTACCAGAAAAGGTTGCGTATTGCTTGTTCCCGGAAGATTGATCCGATAATTCAACTTAACGGGTTTTGCCCATTTTCCCCGGGTCTTTTTACTCTCCCACAATTCACATTTTAATTCCGTATCTATGACCGGCTGACAACGGGTGAAATAAAGATGATCCCTGCCGGCATTGAAGGTAAAATTAGCATTAAAATATTTAGGATGATTGATACTCTTTGGTAAAGGTTCCGGACGGGAATAACCGCTTATGGTTAGCCAGGACTGATAAATTTTCATGGCCCAGAAGCTTTTGAAAATGTTCTGGTAATCTCCCTCACTTTCATCACGAAGTGAAGAAAAGAAAAACGAGGAATCGGGATAAAGAATACCATTATATTCGGAAAAACGGGTATTGATTCTCCGGGGTAATAATTCTACTTCCACCGGTAATGTATCTTGTTTCAGAAAAAGTATTTGTTCTTCCGGATCGGGCAATACGGGAAGTGTACCCTGTGGATATAAAAAAAACGGAAAAACCGTTAAAAATATGCAGAAAAATATACTTTTCATGCTTCATTTACATTATTCCGAAAGGACATGGTTCTCTTCCAATCCTCGTAACGGATGGTTTCCGGTAGAGGTAAGCCAGGGTTACCTCAAATCCCCCTCTTCCACGGGTCGCTGTGAGGAAAGAAGAAAGATTCACATCATAACTCAGTCCTAATTTGAGATTTTTCCATTCTATAAGAGCCGCGATGATCAAAGCATCTTTCCACCGGTAGAAAATTCCTCCGCCAAAAGCAATCTCATAGGAATAACTGTTCTTACGTATAAAATATTCGATATTGGTACCAAAAGTTATTTCTTTATATTTACCCTGAAAAGCAGTAAAAACAGCAGGTAAAAGAAGAAGATCCCGTGTCAGTTGAATTTTTGAATTAACATATACCAACGGTTTGATGTTCATCCTCACTTTTTCATTGTACAAAGACTGGTCGGGACGATTCAGATGGCTGACACTGACACCCAAAGTGACCAGATTATCCCGGTCAGGTGCAAAACTTCCGAAAACACCCGCGCCGCAATCAAAAAAAAAGAAAGAAGAAGATGGGAAAGCTTCCGAAACCGGAAGTTGCGGATCAAAAAAACCGGACTGGAATTGTTCGTCGAAATAGAGATGGGTATAATGAAGACTCCTTTGTGCGACACCGCCGTAAAAACCAAGACCTATTTTAAACCTGTTCCTGGTTCCGAGCCCTTTTACATAAGACACTGAAATATTGGCCTGCAAAGCCCGGTATTTTGAATCTCCCGCTTTATCGGAAGTGAGGTTGATTCCGGCTCCGAAGAGTTCATTTCTCCTGTTATTTTTATATACCGGCATGTCAAAATCGAAAGAACAGGTTACAAAAGGTTCCGTAACGGCAAGCCATTGGTTACGGTAATGAAGGCTGCCTCTCAGTATTCCGTCATAAACACCCGTAAATGCCGGATTCATATCCAGCGGAGCCGCATAAAACTGGGAATAATGGATATCCTGGCTATAACCGAAACGGAAACAACACAGCGATACCAACAACAATATCACATATCTGTATTTATCTTTCCAGCATTTTTTCAGATAACGTCTTAATTCATTCTCCCGGGGATTATCCTGCGGCTCATAAAATTTTTTCCCGCTTATGGATTGCGGCAAAAATTCCTGGTCCACAAAATTTTCTTCGTAATGATGGGCATACTGGTATCCTTTACTATAACCCAGATCCTTCATCAATTTTGTAGGCGCGTTCCTGATATGTAAGGGAACAGGAAGATCACCGGTCTTTTTTACCCAGCTCATGGCCTCCCCGATCGCTACACACGAAGCGTTACTTTTAGGCGAGGAAGCCAGATAAATAGCCGTTTGCGACAATACGAGCTGCGCCTCCGGCATCCCGATCTGGTGTACAGCCTGAAAACAACTGTTAGCCAATAACAATGCATTTGGATTGGCATTCCCTATATCTTCCGAAGCCAGGATGATCATTCTTCTGGCAATGAACAGAGGATCTTCCCCTCCCGTCAGCATGCGGGCCAGCCAGTATACGGCGGCATTAGGATCACTTCCCCTGATCGACTTGATAAAAGCAGAGATAACATCATAGTGATTTTCTCCTTTCTTATCATATAAAGCCAGGTTCTTCTGAATTACTTTTAAAACAGCCTCATTATTTAAACGGATCACGCCATCTACCGGTTTTATGGAAGTGGCGGCTAATTCCACCGCATTAATTAATTTACGGGCATCGCCACCTGAGATCCTTAAAAGAGCTTCATTTTCGTCAATTATTACCTCAGAATGAAGTTCTTTTTCCAGATAAGCCCGCGCTGTTTCCAGAATTTTTTCCAGATCTTCTTTTTCGAGACTTTTAAGAACATATACCTGGCATCGTGAAAGTAACGGCGAGATCACCTCGAAAGACGGATTCTCCGTAGTAGCCCCTATTAACGTAACAAGTCCCCTCTCCACGGCACCCAGTAAGGAATCCTGCTGGGACTTTGAGAAACGATGGATTTCATCTATAAACAGGATTGAGGGTCGTCCAGATTTCTCTACTTTATCAAAAACCTCCCGGATATCTTTCACACCGGAATTGATCGCACTCAACATGTAGAAATCCACTCCCGTTAATTCGGCTAGTAATAAAGCCAGTGTAGTCTTCCCGACACCGGGCGGTCCCCATAAAATCATGGAGTGGAGATTCCTATTTTCTATTGCCGCACGTAATACACCATCCTTTCCCATCAAATGAGATTGACCGATATAAGTTTCAATCGTTCCGGGACGTAATATTTCCGCTAATGGCCGTGTCAAAATTTTAATTTATTTCGCAAATTTACACGAAATTTATTATATATACACAGGGATTGATATTTTTGTTCGCCATATGAATTAAAGTTATCTTCTTCGTGTAATATGTAAAATTATTTGTTAAAATAAGAGAAAATATTCCTCATCAATCACCGTCGCTTCGATTGGACTTAACCACCATGATATATATAATCGGAATATTCTCCTGAACGTGAAGGATCTGTATAGATAAAAACAGATTCTTCGCTTCGCTCAGAATGACAATCCCAGAATAAGTGTGTAATCCTGAACGCAGTGAGGGTTTTAATTTAGAAAAAAAGGATTCTTTAATGACAATCCCCAAATAAGAATGTCATCCTGAACATAGTGAAGGATCTAATTTAAACAAAAACAAGTATCTCGCTTTTTCAGAATCTCCGAATCTGAATATCATCCTGACTGTAATGAAGGATCTCTATTAGACGAAAAAATAGATTCTTCGCTTCGCTCAGAATGACAAATAAGTAATGGTTATAAGATCAGTCTAATTTCAATACGGCTAAGAATGCCGATTGCGGTACTTCCACGTTACCGATCTGGCGCATTTTTTTCTTACCCTGTTTCTGTTTTTCCAGCAATTTACGTTTACGGGAAATGTCACCTCCGTAACATTTGGCTGTCACATCTTTCCTAAGGGCTTTGATGGTTTCCCGTGCAATGATTTTAGTCCCGATAGCCGCTTGTATCGCGATGTCGAATTGCTGGCGGGGGATCAGTTCCTTCAGTTTCTCGCAGATTCGTCTTCCGAAACCATAGGCATTATCCACATGAGTCAGGGAGGAAAGCGCATCCACCGGATCTCCGTTAAGCAGGATATCCAACTTCACCAATTTAGCCGGTTTATAGCCTGAGATATGATAATCGAAAGAAGCATATCCTTTGGAAATACTTTTCAGTTTATCATAAAAATCAAACACGATCTCTCCCAGGGGAAGGTCAAAGGTCAGTTCGATACGGTTTGCCGCGATATAAACCTGATTCAGCAAAGTTCCCCGTTTATCCAGACAAAGCTTCATGATAGGTCCGATATAATCGGCTTTACTGATGATCTGGGCGAAAATATAAGGTTCTTCTATATGGTCGACAATATTGGGAGAAGGCATTCCCGAAGGGTTATGTACTTCGACAATCTCTTTCTTGGTGGTATAAACCTGATAAGAAACGTTCGGGACCGTAGCGATCACATCCATATCGAATTCCCGGTCGAGGCGTTCCTGTACGATTTCCATATGCAACAAACCGAGGAAACCGCACCGGAATCCAAAGCCTAAAGCCGCGGAGGATTCAGGGACAAAAGTCAGCGAAGCATCATTCAGTTGTAATTTTTCAAGGGAAGAGCGTAACTCTTCGTAATCATCGGCATCGGTCGGATAAATACCGGCGAAAAGCATCGGTTTTACCTCCTGGAATCCAGCCACCGCTTCCGTGCAGGGATTATTCACGTGGGTAATGGTGTCCCCTACCCTGACTTCCTTTGAAGTTTTGATTCCGGATATAATATATCCCACGTCACCGGCCGACAGTTCTTTGCGGGGTTCCTGTTTTAATCTCAACACCCCGATCTCATCGGCGTGATATTCTTTATCGGTAGAAAGGAATTTCACGAAATCATTGGTACGGATCGTGCCGTTGAAAATACGGAAATAGGCGATAATACCCCTGTAGGAATTGAAGATAGAATCGAAAATCAGGGCCTGTAACGATGCTTCCGGATCTCCTTTCGGGGCCGGAACACGTTTGATCACCGCTTCCAGTATGTCATCCACGCCCTGTCCGGTTTTACCGCTCGCTTCAATAATATCCGACTCGTCGCACCCGATCAGGTCTATGATCTGGTCTTTTACTTCATCCGGCATAGCGGCCGGCATGTCCATTTTATTTAATATAGGGATAATCTCCAGATCGTTGTCAATGGCCAGGTAAAGGTTGGAAATAGTTTGCGCCTGTACCCCCTGGGTCGCGTCTATCAATAAAAGGGCTCCTTCACATGCCGCAATGGAACGGGAAACTTCATAGGAAAAATCCACATGTCCCGGAGTGTCGATAAGATTAAGGACGTATTTTTCACCTTCAAATTCATAATTCATCTGGATCGCGTGGCTCTTAATGGTGATCCCGCGTTCTCTTTCCAAATCCATATCATCCAGCACCTGATCCTGAAAATCACGATCGCTCACGGTATTGGTCGCTTGCAACAATCTGTCGGCTAAAGTACTCTTACCGTGGTCAATATGCGCTATTATACAAAAGTTTCTAATATTCTTCATAAGCGGTGCAAAAATACGCAAAAATATTGAGTCCGGACAGTATCATTTATCCGTTTTTAACGGTTCTTTAAAGGAAACCGCATCATTGCCCTTTTCCATGATTTTCTGTTCCCGCAATACTTCCAGGGCAGCCTGATAACCAATATCATATATTTCCTTGGAAGCCTTTACGTCAAAAATGGAATATTTCCGTATCTCGAGCGGTTTAATGAGCAGGTCGCATAAAGGCGTATCCTGAATGGTAGTGGCATCAAGCAGAAACTGAACACATTTATCGATCACTCCTCTCAGCGTATCTTTGGTATATTTGGTAGAAACGGGACTTACATTAATTCCCACTACCTTTTCACACTGTTCCCTGATCACGGAAACCGGGAAATTCTTAAACAAACCTCCGTCTACATATTGCACACCGTCGATCAGGGTAGGAGAAAATACGATAGGAAAAGAACAGGAAGCGACCACCGGGGTAACCAGAGGGCCTTCACAAAAATTGACACTGACCCCATTATCAAAATCAGCCGTAGTGACTATCAACGGGATTTTGAGATCTTCGAAATTGGTGGCTTTGATATATTTTTTAACGAATGCTTCTAAACGGCTGGTTTTAAATAATCCGTGATTAGGCAGTGATAGTTCCGTAAATTCCCGGAAAGTCATTTCATTAAATATTTCCATGATTTCCGCGGGTTCGTAACCGTCAGCGATAAAAACACCCGCTAAAGCCCCTGCGCTCACGCCGGACATAATATCAGGAGTGATATGATGTTCTTTCAAAGCCTGTATGGCGCCAAGATGGGCAAAGCCACGCGCGCCTCCGCCACTCAGGGCAAAACCGGTTTTGTACTTGTAATCCGAGATAATAGAATTGGTCATTCAATAAATTTTAATATAAAAAGAGAAGAAGTAATTTTTTGTTCATCTAAAAACATGTTTACCAAACTATATTTAATCGCATTTATTGTGTAAGAATATATAATGATACCATTTCGGTATTCCGGTAAATCCGATTCTTATGCGATATGCATCACGGAACCGATAGCCGATTATTTGTCAAACATTTGTATTTTTGCATCTTGTTAATCTATTTTTAAATATTCCATTATGACTGCTGCAGAGATCAAAAAAGAACTCTTAGACCTGTCGGATCCTGAAAAGAAGGAATTTCTCCCTTATTTTTTTAAGACCGGGAGCGGACAGTACGGAGAAGGAGACTTGTTCATCGGCGTGGTCGTACCTCAACAACGGAAGCTGGTAAAAAAATATAAAAGCTTACCTTTTCCGGAAGTGGAAAAACTGCTGTCCGATCCTTACCACGAATGCAGGCTGACCGGACTTTTGTTCTTAGTGGAGCAATTCAACAAAACAAAAAACGAGGAGCAACGGAAAGCAATATATGATTTTTATATCGCCCATGCAGATCGCATCAATAATTGGGATCTGGTGGATTTGTCATGCCGTGATATCGTAGGAGGATATTTGTGGGATAAATCCCGCGATCCGTTGTATGCATTTGCCCGGACGGAGCATTTGTGGTTACAACGGATCAGTATCATTTCAACCTACTATTTTATAAAAAGGAATGATTTTAAAGATACGTTTTCCATCTCGGATATTTTAACGGACCATCCGCATGACCTTATCCACAAAGCTACCGGCTGGATGCTGAGAGAAGCCGGTAAGATGAATCAGGAGGCGTTGCACTGTTATTTGACCGATAATGCCCGCTACAGGAAAATGCCGAGAACGATGTTACGTTACGCCATTGAAAAATATCCGGAAAATATCCGGAAGCAATTTTTGAAAGGTGAGATTTAATATAAACCGATATATACAAGTTTAAATAATGCGAAATAATTTTAATCCCTGGCACCATGTTTCTCCCGGAGACCAGATCCCCGGCATCGTTAACGGCATCATTGAAATACCGAAAGGAAACCGGGCCAAATATGAGCTGGATAAACAGAGCGGTCTTTTGAAGCTGGACCGGGTGCTTTACTCTTCGGTTTATTATCCGGCCAACTACGGGTTCATTCCGCAGACATACGCCGAAGACCAGGATCCGCTGGATATCCTGATCCTTTCACAGATCGAGGTAGTACCGTTGTGTATTGTACCGGCTAAAGTGATTGGGGTGATGCGTATGCTCGACGGCGGCGTTCCCGACGATAAAATCATTGCCGTGGCGGAAGGAGATCCCAGTGTGAACCATATCGACAGCATCTCGGATCTGCCCGAACATCAGTTGAACGAAATCATGAGTTTCTTCGAGGACTATAAAAAACTGGAAAATAAGACCGTTGTGGTGAAAGACCCTTTTAACAAGGAAATGGCCATCCGGATTCTGGAAGAAGCATTCCAGCTATATCAGAAATGTTTCGGCGAATTACATAAATATTTCTTCGGATAAGAATCGATCAAAAACATCACTTTATAATCTAATTAAATCATCTAACCTTATTATTCAATGTCTCTTATCAAATCAATTTCAGGAATCAGGGGTACCATAGGAGGTAAACCGGGCCATAACCTTACCCCTGTGGATATCGTAAAATTTACGGCGGCCTTCGTTACTTTTTTACGCCGGGAGCAATCCGGGTTAACCATCGTTGTAGGCCGTGACGCACGTATATCCGGAGAAATGGTCAACAGCATTGTCTGTGCCACTTTACAAAGCATGGGAGCAAATGTAATCGACCTAGGGCTTTCGACTACGCCGACTGTAGCCATGGCGGTGACTCAGCAACAAGCCGACGGAGCCATTATCCTTACCGCAAGCCATAACCCTGCCGAATGGAACGCCCTTAAGCTCCTGAACAGCAAAGGAGAATTCATCTCCGGAGAAGAAGCGAATTCCCTTTTAACCATCTCAGAAAGCGAAGATTTTGAATTTGCCGGAATCCGGCAACTCGGACAATATACTGCATACGAAAATGCCATTGATGATCATATCGAAGAAATATTAAAAATACCGCTTGTCGATACGGAGGCTATTGCCAAAGCAGACTTCTCCGTTATTATCGATTGTGTTAATTCCACCGGAAGTATCGCATTGCCACCACTGTTAAGCCGGCTCGGAGTACAAAAGATCAAACTCCTCAACCCGGAACCGACAGGGATCTTCGCCCATAACCCGGAACCACTGCCCGAACATCTCTATGAGATTTCGGAAGAAATGAAGAAAAATAATTATGATGCGGGATTTGTCGTAGATCCGGACGTAGATCGTCTGGCCATTGTCATGGAAGACGGAGAAATGTTCGGTGAAGAGTATACGTTGGTATCGGTAGCGGATTATATCTTACAGGACCATAAAGGAAATGCCGTTTCCAACCTCTCCTCTACCCGCGCTTTAGACGATCTTTGCAGGCAATACGGAGTAGAGTGCTTCAAATCGGCAGTGGGTGAAGTAAATGTAGTCGCCATGATGAAAGAGACCGGAGCCGTGATCGGCGGGGAAGGGAACGGAGGCATTATTTACCCGGATTTACACTACGGAAGGGATGCCCTGGTCGGTATTGCACTTTTTCTTTCCTATATGGCCCGTTCAGGAAAAAGTCCTTCGGAATTGCGAAGGAAATACAGCGATTACCATATCTCCAAAAACAAGATTGAACTATCCCCGGAGATGAATGTAAAAGATATACTGGAAAAGATCGCCGCCAAATATGAACGTTACAAGATCAATACGGTAGATGGCGTCAAGATCGATTTTGAAGAAAGCTGGGTACATCTGAGGCCTTCCAATACGGAGCCGATCATCCGTATATACGCGGAAGCGCCCAATCTAAGTACGGCAAAAAATATAGCAGATAAAATCATACTCGACATCCGGGAAATTATTCATTCCGGAAAATAAAAATAAACATTATGAAATACCAACCGTTAAACCAGGATTTTTATATCCGGAACCGGCAACAGGTGATCAATGAAATTAAAGAAGATTCATTGGTATTAGTCACCTCACACGATGAATATCCCAGAAGCGGAGATACCACCTTCCCCTTCCGTCAGAATTCGGAATTATTATACCTTTGCGGTATCGACCAGGAAGATACGATCCTGGCCATATCTCCCTGGCATCCTAACCCCGATTACAGGGAAATTATTTTCATCAAAAATCCTTCGCCTGAAATGGTAACCTGGTACGGGCACCGGTTGAGTAAAGAACAGGTTACACAACTTTCCGGTATTAAAACGGTACTATTCATAGAAAATTTCGATGCCATTCTCCAGGACTTAATGGTGAATACCAAACATGTATATTTGCATATACCCGAAAATCCACGGATGAAAACGGATTTTCCAACTCAGGAGATTCGTTTGGCCAAACGTCTTAAGAAAGAATATCCCTTACACCGGTACGAACGGCTTGCTCCGATCCTCTATCCTTTACGGTGTGTAAAACAGTCCGAAGAACTTGAGGCTTTGAAAAGAGCGTGTGAAATTACGGAAGCCGCTTTCCTGAGGGCCGCCAAAGCTACCCGACCGGGAAAATTCGAATATGAGATCGAAGCGGAGATGACCTGCGAGATGCTCCGGCTGGGCGCTACGGGACACTCCTTCGCTCCTATTATAGCCAGTGGCAATGATACCTGCATACTCCATTATATTAAAAATGATAAAATCATGAAAGATGGTGATTTACTGCTGATGGATTTCGGAACGGAATATGCTAATTATGCGGGCGACTGTACCCGTACTATTCCCGTGAACGGAAAGTTTACGCCCCGCCAGAAAGAGGTTTACAATGCTGTGCTTTCTATATATAAAGAGACAATTCCGTTATTCAAACCCGGCATGACTATTCATAAGATCAATGATTATGTTTTCAGGAGGATGGAAGAGGAAATGATCAGACTGGGACTTTTTACGGCCGAAGATGTCAAAAAACAAAATCCGGCAAGTCCGTTGTTTAAAAAATATTACATGCATAACACCAGTCACTTTATTGGGTTGGATGTGCATGATGTAGGGCAGCGGGACTGGACATTCGAACCCGGAATGGTCTTAAGTTGCGAACCCGGTATTTATATTTCTGAAGAAGGGATCGGCGTAAGAATCGAAACCGATGTGGTCGTGGGGGAAAATCCGGTAGACCTGATGAAAGGATTACCGGTTGAAGTGGAAGAAATTGAAAAACTGATGGCGGAATAATATTTATGGTTATAAAAGAGGTTAATATTCCTGCATAATAATTTGCAGTATATAAGGAACTTTTTTGTATTTTTGCCGCCGCAAAAGTCTTCGTAGCTCAGTTGGTAGAGCAATTGACTCTTAATCAATGGGTCCGGGGTTCGAGCCCCCGCGAGGACACTGAAAATCAAGGCCAAACAAGGCCAAAAATCGGAAAAACTCTGTAATCGAAGGATTGCAGAGTTTTTTTTATTCTAAGACTCCGATGGGCTGTTCCGGTCATAATAAAAATCATTGATACAAACGTTTATAGTAAATTATGTGTTATTAACATTTAGAAATTTAAACTCCCGCAACAACACAAAATAAAATAATATGAAAACTTTCGGTATATTTCTAATTGTGGCTTTATTAAATATAACATTATCTCCATCCACTTATGCCTGTACAAGGGTGGTTTACAAAGGACCTGATAATACAGTAATAACAGCCCGTTCTATGGACTGGAAAAGTGAAATCGATGTCAATATATGGGTATTTCCCAGAGGAATACAACATAACGGGGAAGTGGGGCCTCTTTCAATTAAGTGGACTTCCAAATACGGCAGTATCATTGCTAGTGCATGGGATATTGCGACTACCGACGGCATGAACGAAAAAGGACTGGTCGCTAATTTATTATGGCTGGGAGAATCCGAATATCCGGAGTTTAACCCTCATGGTACTAAACCGGGAATGTCAATCTCGCTCTGGGCGCAATATGTACTGGATAATTTCGCGACGGTAGGAGAAGCCGTAAACTATCTAAGGAATGAGCCTTTTGTAATAGTCAGCGATTACATCCCCGGAACGGAAAGATTTACCACTGTACATCTCTCCATATCCGATGCACTGGGAGATAACGCAGTATTCGAGTATATTAACGGAAAACTGGTGATCCATCATGATCCTTCTTATGTGGTGATGACCAATTCGCCGGTTTTCGAGCAGCAACTTGCGCTGGATGAATACTGGAAAGGAATACCCGGAACGATTATGCTGCCCGGAACAAACAGGGCCGCAGACCGTTTTGTGCGTGCTTCCTATTATATCCAGGCCATTCCCCAGACCGGCGATATGCGCACGTCGGTTGCCAGCGTATTCAGCGTCATACGCAATTGCTCCGTTCCTTTCGGTATATCTTCCGAAACAGAGCCGAACATCTCCTCCACTCGCTGGCGTTCCGTATCGGACCAGAAAAATCTGGTATATTACTTCGAAACCGTATTAACCCCGAATACGTTTTGGGTTAATTTAAGGGATTTCGATCTTAGTGAAAACGGAAAAGTAATGAAACTCAATTTAGGGAACTTCGCGACATACAGCGGCAAGGCAAATGACTCCTTTAAGCCGACACCTTCATTTAAATTTCTGGGACTTTAATCCGATGATTCCTATAAATATTGGCTTACAGCTTAATCAACCTGATTCATCATCGTAATATAGACACTATCCTCTTTCACCGCTGTTTTATACTCTCGCATTTATCGGCTTCATAAAATATGGTAGATGCTTGAAATTCGATTCTGATAAAAGGACTTTCGCTTCCCAAAATAGATAGCAAGCTGATCTATTTTTTGCTTATAATTAATTTAAATCTCCTTTTTATCTTAATCTTCTTATAGATTTTATAACTTCATCAAAAAGACTTTTATCCTTTAAACTTACATTTTTATAACCATAGCATATCCATTCATACCTTATATCTTTCCAGTATAAACCATTACTATCAACCCCTTCTAAAATCATAAGAGGAGGATCGATTTTATTTATAAAATAATAATAAGGTTCGATAAAACGATTTGCTATTATACTATCTTGCATGTTTAAAAAGATATTTTCAAAATTCAATGTCGTCATATAATGATGAGAAAAATAAATAATTGCATTATTTTTAAAACCATAATAAACTATATCACCTGAAGGATAATCATAATTTCCATCTGAAGTTTGAAGCCAATTTCTTTGATAATTTTTAGGTAAAATAACACTATAAACAGCACTTGTATCCAATAATAAATAATACCCATCAATTATCGGAATCAATCGCTCGGTCAACTTCCTATATGTGAATTCCTTCTCTCTAGGTATATTCGTTTGACATGAATACAGTAGAATAATGATAGCTCCTAAAAATACAAAGTTTTTATTCATTTAATTCTCTATTTATATATTAAATATTTTTTATTCTTAAATTATGATAGAACTTTTAGTTACAGCACCGTTATAATGAGTTTGGTAAGAGAAATCTTGGGAGTATTTCCGCTTAGAATGAATTACTTTTCCCTCATTTAATTTAAAAAATATTCTCAGATTCATGAAACATTAAATAAAGAAGTAGTAGTTAATATCTTCTAGTAAAGTTTATTTAAGATCTTACACTTGCCTTGGATTTCTCATTTCCGTTATATTTTATTATTTCAAATTTTATTTACTATATAATTTCGGTGCTGATTCCCATATATCCCTTCCTGTTTATAGCTTCATGTCAAAGGATCAAATCTCTAAAATAAAATAATTCTTAGCTTTATCGAAAACAAATCCGTTGGACAGGAGTACTCCGCAGGATGAATGGTTTTTCACGTCGGGTTGTACAATAATACTTTTCGCTGTGCTGTTCAGCTTAATTTTATCAATTAGTAATCGTATCATTTCTTTTCCGTATCCTTTGCCTGTATAACACGGTTCGCCAATTAAATAATCCATACTGTAAACCTCGCCTTTGATTGAGACCTCATACCATTCTTCTTTAGCATCCCAACAATCATAATATAAAGCAAATCCGACAGGAAAATCATGCAATTGCACCATAAAGTAATGAATCCATGAAAATTCCCCGTTTCTTTTTGAAACTTCATTTAGCCAATCAGCTATATATACTCCCTGTTCCGGTATTTCAAACCACTTCTTAACGTGATCCTGGTTAAGCCAGATTTCGATTTGAGGAATATCATGATCCCCGACCGGCACTAAAGACAATTTTTGATTTTCCATACTATTCGATTTCATTGTTGCGAAGAGACATTTTTCTGTAATATTTTTGGGTTTTCATCTTATTCCCGCATGCTTTCATATTACACCACCGGCGGGCATTGTTTTTGGTTTTATCCAGAAATATCCATCCGCAATTAGGACATACTTTGATATTTCTCAATTCCGTTGACAATAGTATATCTTTGGCTGACCTGATAATGGGTAAGAGATAGCCATTAGCCGACTGTTGGTTAAAAACCAATATTTCCCTTATTTCTTTTCCGTCTGATATAAATGAAAGATACTTATTCATCCTGCTACAATACTTATTAAATGCAGCTAAAACTTTATCGGGTATGGTTTGTTCTTCAACGTAATGGATAAATAACTGATAAAGCATTTCTCGTACCTGAAGAATCTCGTTAATATTGAAAGAATCTTTTTCAAAATTACCAAACCTGTCCTCTACCAATTTTACACGTTTCAGCCATGTAAGCCATTCGTCTTCATTGGTCAGGTAATTTATAGGATGATTAACCATATAACCGGATACGGTATTGATAAAATCAAGACAAAGCAAACCGCCGTCCAGACTTATTTTCTTCAGATGTTCTATATGGCTCATGGTGCAAATATAGCAAAATAAATGATACTATCTAAATATATTTTACTGGTGTGAATTTTTTGTATATTTGTTGCGGATTACATTAATCATTATTATGGAAAAGATTATTCTTAAAATAAGACAAATACTCGACAATTATCATGTCGGCTTCCTCCGGTTCGTGGACATTTCCGACTTGTCACCGGAGGCGACAACGGGTTTCCCTACCGCTATAGTTTTTGGATTACCATTGCCTGCCGACTTTATAGGCTCTGTGAATGCCAATATCCCTATCCGTTATAATATGTTTGATGTATTGGAAGAAAGAATGAAAAGAGTTGCGGATTTTGTGGCCGCTTATCTCAAACACGAGGGATATGAAGCCATTTCGCAATCCGATGAAGAGCAGTTAAAACATCATTCATATAATGAAGAGCTCTTCAGATCTAAGTTGCCTCATAAAACAATAGCATTACGCGCAGGATTAGGATGGATCGGAAAAAACGATTTATGTAATACATACGCCCATGGCTGCGCCATCAGTATGTGTAGTCTGTTAACCCATGCTCCTTTTGAAACGGTTAAATACGATCCCTCTGCCCCCCGTTGCGGCCAATGTACGGTCTGTAAAGATATATGTCCCACAAATGCGATCAGCGGAACATTATGGCGACCGGGCATAGACAGGAACGACCTGATTGATCCGAAGAAATGTATCCTCTGCCTGAAATGTATGGCGGCTTGTCCTTTCACGAAAGCGAAATTAAAATAATACATAGTTCTTATCTAAACAAAAATTACATATCGGATACGGTCTTCAAACGGTAATTTAGCCATCAGACGCCGGTGATCAAAAAACGGAAAATATCATAAAATCCGGCCGGATTGACATTCAAAAATGGGATGTAATTCAGATCCCTTATTAATTATTTCCTATGCAATTTCTGTACTTTCCGGTTTTATTACGACATTTGCCGGCAGATACAGTCCGGTAATAAATCAAATAATAGGGAAACAACAATCGCCGTAAATGGCTGTCCTCAGACAAAATGTATACGGGCAACTTTCTTCACCAAAAGCTTAAAGGAGCTGACATATAATTATGGAAAAGAATGCAATACAAACGCTTGAATCGTTTTTTACAAAAACGGATCAACCATTTTCCCCTGTTCATATAGTCTCTATAAATAAGGATATTAATCCGGTTAAAACCATCCACAGCCATAATTTCTTTCAGGTGATCTTAATTGACAGGGGAACCGCAGAGCATACGATCGAATATGAAAAACCCGTCGTCATGAATCCTTCTTCTATCTCCGTTCTTTTTCCCGGCCAGTTACATAAGATCAGGTTTTCTCTTGATTGTCAGGGCGTGGTGCTTATGTTTGACGAAATCATGTTTTGCTCCGATATCCTGAAAAATGAATTGAAGGCCTACAATGAAAATTTATCCAGAAAATTGAATTTTATTACCCGTCGTCAGGTAAATTATCCCAAGATAAGAATGATGATCGATCGCGTGAGCTTTTTATATAATAACCTCACCCCCATAAGACGGGAACAGATACGGTTTTATATCAAAATATTATTATTGCAACTGATCGAAGATGTACATGATCAAATATTAACTTCCGGAAACGCACCTTCCGTCAATCTCTACGCCCGTTATAAAGAATTGATAAACGGACAGTACATTGAGAACAAAACCGTAGCAGAATATGCGCGGCAGTTGGGGATTACGACCAAAAAATTGAACCGGGTTTGTAAGACCGAGGCAAGGACAACCGCCCTGGCTGTAATACATGAACGTGTATTGATCGAAGCCAGGAGATTACTATTGTTCTCCGGTGAAAGCATAAAAGAAATCGCTTTCACGCTGGGCTTTACATCACCATCGGCATTTAACCGGTTTATTCATTCCCTGACCGGACAAACTCCCAATGAATTAAAAAGCAGTATGTCTCAAAATGATAATTAAAAAGATCAAATAGATAATCGCTTGCCCGGATTTATACTTTAACTTTGCTCAATTATAATTAATTTCAAATTAAAATATTATGAGTAAATTATTTTTAGCAGGTGAAGTATTTCACGGTCCGGGCACCTTATCGGAATTGAAGAATCTTAAAGGGAAAAAAGCGATGGTGGTGATCGGGGGGAATTCCGTCCGTAACAACGGAGTATTAGACAAGACGCTGGGCTATCTGAAAGAAGCCGGTATGGAGACTTCCGTTTTCGACGGTGTTGAACCTGACCCTTCCATAGATACCGTACTTAGGGGCGCGGAAGCTTTCAGGAATTTTAATCCGGACTGGATTATTGGTTTGGGAGGATGTTCCGCTATTGACGCCGCTAAAGCCATGTGGATATTCTATGAGTATCCAGAAGCAAAATTCGAAGATATGGTTAAGCCTTTCGCTGTTCCCCAACTAAGGAATAAAGCACGTTTCGTAGCGATACCATCGACCAGCGGGACAGGAACGGAAATGACAGGATTAGCCGTTATTACGGATAACAAAACAGAGGTGAAATATCCGGTGGTTTCTTATGAACTCACTCCCGATATTGCCATTGTGGACGGTGAAATATGCACTACCATGCCTGCCAATGTTACGGCGGATACCGGTATGGATGCGCTTACACACTGTGTGGAGGCTTATGTTTCGAACATAGAAGATAATTACGCCGATACTTTTGCCAAAGGCGGTACGGAACTCGTTTTCGCAAATCTTAAATCAGCGGTGGAAGAACCTGAAAATCTTGCAGCAAGGCAGAATATGCATGATGCATCGTGCCTGGGAGGATTTGCATTTACAAACGCATGGCTCGGGATCGTACATTCTCTTGCGCATCAGATCGGAGCTAAATATCACATTCCCCATGGCCGTGCCAATGCCATATTGTTGCCGAACGTGATCCGCTATAACAGCAAAGTGACGGATAAATATAACGATCTGGCCAAAATGTGCGGCGGAAACAACGCGGAAGACTTTGCCGGGGAAGTTGAGAAACTGAGAAACGAGGTAGGCATACCTTCATCCATCCGTGAATGCGGTATATCCGAAGATGAATGGAAAAAGAACCTGGATTACATCACCAAAAATGCCATGAATGATCCATGTACGGGTTTCAACCCGCGTAAACCTGTTGCGGAACAACTTGCAAAAATATACCAGGCTTGCTATGACGGCGTAAAAGTCGATTTTTAATCATCTATTCTTTTATTTGGAAGTATTATTTATCCTAATGATACTTCTAAATAAGAGATCATTTACATCCGTTCACATATAAATTCCCCGGAAAATATCACAAAATTTTTGGCTGTCCCACGAACTTTCAAAGCCACTGGCCAACACAGGAAGTTATAGGAACGGCTATTTATTAATGGATATTACCCAACGGAAAATTCCGGATATTAATTTCATCAATGGCAATGGTAAGATGCGTTTCAATACCATACCATACCATCAGCCTTCATATTACTCTCAACCACATATTATAGCTCACTATAATTTGAGCCTGTTTCCTGAATTTTTCTATTTTGTCAAATGAAGTTAAGTTACCGTAAAACCGTAATTTCTGAAGGAATTGAAATTACTGTTTACTTTTTCCCATCTCATGGATTTTCTTTCCGATCTCGCTTTCTATATCCCGGTTATATTTCTTAAGCATATCATCAAAAGATTTCCTGGACACTTTCGTCCATTGCTCATCATTAATGATAGCCAGTTCGAGTTTATCGTATAACCTTTCCGACATGTAGGGAAAATATTCCGTCTTTCCGTAATAATCCCATACACAGATCATAATATCGTTGATCTTCAGCAAAGGCCTGATCGTTTCATATACATAAAGGGATATTTCTACATACGGACGAATATCCGGATCATACGGAAGATTATTCCGGATATGCCATACTTCCCGGTATAACCATTCCGGAATTTGGGATTCATCCAGAAGCAGGGGTTCATGTATAGAAATTCCGACTTTTTGCATAACTATGATATGACCAATACCGGAAGAGATTTGTTCAAAGGAAATTCTTAAAAATCCACAATTTCGGATAGATTTCTAAACATTAAGATTTGCCTGGTAAAACAAAAAGATTGTCTTGAAAAAGCGCGGAAAAAGTTCTGTTCCCTGCGAGAACACAACATATAATATATTAAACATTCATTATAAATAATTTACATGAAAAAAAACGATTAAAAAGCTCTACTTTTGGCCGATAACTATAAAATCTTCCTGAACGAAATCTTTATCCCACAGATAAGCCTCTACCCTATCAACCGGTTCTATTCCGAAATTCTTCCATGAATCATTAACATATCCCGGATATCAAATATACATATTATTTCCGACGGTCGCCACCCCGCTCATTATAAATAAATACCGGCCTATTCTAAAGTATTTCAACATATAGAAATAGGCCGGCAACGTTATACAGACAACGATTAGATAACGATTTATTTACTAAATCACCAATGCCCGAAGTTGATCATGGCTCAATACGCCCTTAAAAACTTTCATGTTCCATAACTCAATTTTACCGGTTCCGTTGGCATATCCCGTATATTGCATCATGACCTGATTCGAATAATCATCCCACCGGGCCGTGAACTGGCGTCTCTCAACAACCCTGTCCATTCTGTAGTATAGGGCACTCCCTTCGTGATCGATCGTTAAAGCCGCCCAGAAAGGAGTTCTTAAAGGCGTATACCATATATGCTCCGGATTATCGGTCACGGCAGTCAATCCCACCGCCGGATTGGCTGAAGAAGCGACCTTCCCAACTCCAAAGAAATATATGGTATTAAATACAACACTTTGAATGTTCCCCTGAGTAAAAAGGGTGATATTGCCTATGGGTTCCCCAGGCACAAAACCCATATTTAATCCTGTTATGATTCCATTATAGCTTCTGGCTTCGGATTTAAAACTCCACCTTTGCGAGCCCGGATTAAATTCCCCGCCGCTAACCTTCCGCCCAGAAATTTTCTCTATGTTGCCCTGTTGAGAATCCAACGGTAAATCAAATACTAAGGCAGGTGTAATATCCTGATTATTATAACATCGATTCCTCATCAATTTCATTAAATTTATGGGTTAAATAAATATGGTCAATTTCTTCTTTATCGATTGCATGAGTAATTAATTGCTTTAAGCGATAAAATTCCTGCCGGAGTTTGGTTCCTATAATATTATATTTTTCTAATATTTCATTTTTTTGGGGTTGCGTTTCTTCCGTATATATTCCGGTTAATGCATTCATCACCCGGTATTCCGGTATGATTTCACGAATTCTTAGCAGGGATAATTCCGACAATTCATTGATTTTGTCCAATTTGTATAGCTCCATATTAAACGGCCGCTCCGAAATTAATTCCGTATTTTGAATTTCAAAATAAGAAGCTTCAGGATGCAGCAGGATAAATTCTTCCTGTTCTTCGGTGAATTCTTTGAAAAAAGGAGGCACTGTTTCGGATGCCGTTCTGACTATTTTCCAATTTGATGTATTAAAGTAATGTTTCATATTCTATTTTTCTATAAATTTTTCTCAAAAAGATTTCTTTTTCCCATGATGATGATCATACCGCCCACCTTGATATAATTTATTTCAAGGTATCTTCCTTTTTCAATCTCATAATATTGTTCGTCACATATCAATTTATCGGAAGAAAAAAATTCAAGTGTTATGGGAGCATCGGTTTTGTTGGCGAAAAGTTTGATATTCTCAATAAGTTCCGTCGCTTGCGAAATCTGAATTTTCCGATATCCGTCGTTCACGGCTAATTCAATAATGTGATAATTGCTTATCCCAAGATCTTTCAGTGCGTAAAGCGGCTCTTTTTCCTCGATAGTATGCTCGAAATAAAGATTTTTTTCCCCACTTTTAATATTTAGCTGTAAATCCCACTTGTTACTTCCGGTCTTCTTGTATATACTCGCCGTATTCGTGTTGACATACCAGTCGCCCACTTTTCCCAATGAAGTACCCGGAGTCATGGTTCCGTTCAGCCACTCATAAGTTGTTCCAGCAGGGCCTACAGGTCCGGTAGCTCCTGCACTGCCGGCCGCTCCTTTAATATTGGCCTGCCTTGACCAGGAGGAAGTTCCGGTTTTTTTATAGACATCCGATGTAGCGGTATTAATATACCAGTCGCCCACTTTTCCCACCGTTCCGACAGGAACGGAAGTCCCGTTCAACCATTCATAAGTTGTTCCGGCAGGTCCGGTAGCCCCTGTATTGCCGGTCTCCCCTTTAATATCGGCCTGGAATGTCCAGACAGCAGGAGCCGTTTTCTTATATAAATGAGATTTACTTGTATCAATATACCAGTCGCCCACCTTCCCGCTTGTTTCCGAAGGAACAGTAAGCCCGTCTATCCATTCGTAAGGTGTTCCGGGATCTCCGGGTGTTCCTTTTAAATTCACCTGCAATGTCCATACCGAACTTCCGGTTTTCTTATAGACATCCGCAGTAACCGTATTCATATACCAGTCACCTACTTTCCCCAATGTATAGGCCGGCGCCACCTTCCCATGGAGCCAGTCATAGGTAATACCATTGGTTCCGGCAGGGCCCTGGGGACCTGGTTCACCTTTTTCTGAAATCTTAGAAAAGGGCGTCCTGATTTCCTGACCGGTTTGGGTTTCATATCCCACCACATAATCTTCCGGTGCCGGCGTCTCTTTTTGTGTAAATTCTTTAAACTTCTTACTCATTGTTCTGTTTATTTTTATTCATTATTCTGTTTGTTTCAGGCGTTATTCTGTATGATCCTTTGATCATCATGGGTGATAAGGTATTCTCCTTCATTGCTTAATATATAATTTGAGCCGGGAAGCGTGGTAACCTTAAAATTTTTCAGGTATCCTTTCAAAGTTCTTCCTTTCCAGCCGTGATAGCCAACAGTAATGAACGGCATATTATGTTTCGGAACAGGCAATGGAGCAGGATCTATTTCTTCCCTGATAACTTCTCCCGTTACGGAGTGCATAATCTTTATCACATTATTCCCGTCTTCTATCTCCACCCTTAACTTAAGCCAGTTATTGATCATGATAGCAGAATCGGGAATGGAAACACAAATCTTATTTCCGTTGATTCCCAGATGGAAATTCAATTGTTCATTTTCTTTTTTCTCACTATAGAAATCTAACTCAACCACATAGTTTTCAGATGTCCGGGCATACAACCGGAAAACGGATCCGCTTTCAGAAGGATTTACCACCAGAACTTTCCGGGAAACCTCTACGGGATCCGGGGCGAACAGGGCCTGAGGCATACCAGACAAATGGTTGTCCTTTCCCGATATATCGTATAGATCGCCGTTAAGGGGACAATCACAGAAATATTCGGAAATATTCTCTTGTAAAGGTAAGGTTTGGTCCCCGGCTATATTCTCTTCCTGTAGGGGAATATCAGCCGGAGAAATTTCATTATTTTCTTGGTTCATAAGAGTATTGAATTTAGTTTTAATCATTAATAGAGTGAATTTTAATATCGAACCTGTATTGCACCGGATATTATATCCCATTACGGCTTTCAAAAAATCTCAACAATTTTTTACAGATTGTATCTATAAGGTGCCGGGCCAACCATCAAATAATATTGACTGATAAATATGAAGTGAAATCTTTGGATTATTTAGCATAAATCCGAAGATCCCTTATCCAGGCTTCCACCCGGTCACTATCCACCCAGGCCTGGGAACATAAAGAAATATTGTTTACATATTTGTTGTCTTCGGTAAAAGATAAGGAAGGGTTATAACGATCCGTAACTTCTTCGTGCACGAATACATTGTCGAAATAGATCCGGATAGCGGATCCGTCATAGATCGCTTTCATTTTTCTTTCAATTCCTTGAGGAATATGTAATTTTCTTGTCGAGTCCCGTGTCAGATAGATCACATCCAACGTATTTTTTGACTCCCAGATATATTGATATCCGAAACTGCAAATAGAAACATGGTTATTGGAAGACGGGTATTTTATGATATTCAGGAAAAATTCGATTGTCCAGCTTTTGGCAGATCTTAGTCTTTCCACATAAGGTGTTCCGCTCATATCAAAACGGAGTACACTGGTGTTTTTCCCGGCACCTTTCAGGCGAACGCCTCTGTTGATATCGACAGAAGGCGTTGCGGTCGTTATCGCCGGAACATTATTTACAAGGTCCGTCAGGTTTTCCGTTAGCGGTGCATGGAATAGTAAAGTACCCGTAGTGAAGATCCTAAAATTCCTTAAATACCCTTTTAAAGCTTTTCCTTTCCAACCGCAATACCCGATTACCAAACGGTTATTGGCGGCACGGGGCAGGAAAATTCTTTCTTCTTCCCGTTTCAGTATCGTCCCGGTATTAATTTGAATAAGTTGTATCACGCTCTTATCCTGCAGATTTTCAACCCTTAACCTCACCCAGGTCTCTGCGGGAATAACGTTGTCAGGGATAATAAGGGGAGCATAAGGACCTGATATGATGCTCAATTCCTCCATTCCTTCTTTGGAAATATAGAAATCGAATTCCATGATATTGGCCTGGTAATCCAATGATGTCAATTCCATGGTTATGACAGTTCCATCTTCCGAAGGGACCAGACTCAGTACTCTTCCGGAAGCATTTTCTGGATCCGGAACGAATGTAGGCGCCGCTTGGCTGGAGAGGTGGTTTTCCCTGCCTGATATATCCCGCAGGTCATGGCTTAAAGGACAATCACAGTAGAGGGACGATATAGTTTCGTTATCCGTTGAGGCCTGTGACCATATATCTACAGCTCCGTTATTTGCGCTATCAAATTCAATGTTTGGATTATTTCCGCCGTTTTCTTGCTCGATATAATTATTCATTCTTAAAATATTTATTGGTTTATAGTTCTATTTATATCAGACTCATACGCTACATCATACTCATCTATAAGTGTGGATTTGTATATAAATGAAGATTTTATAGCAGATAATTCCGGACAGGAATGGTGATAAATCTGACAGGCAAAAAAACGAATTTATTGAAAATCATCCCATGTCCGGAAGACGGAGTTATGATCTTGTTATACGCCTGAATTAAAACATTTCCTAACCTAACCGAGATGATCCGCTAATTATCTTCCACATTAATGTAATTAAGCCAAATAATGTCTATAAGTCGCCAATAACTCAGGAGTTACAACGCAATACAATTAAGTGGAATATAGTTTTTTTGCAAAGTTAATTCCATGGTATCCATCGGCAATTCATATTCATGATTGTATTTGATCGACAGCCGATTATCATAAATTCAAATTTTTATCAATAATATTATTCTATGAAAGAATTCTCTATTCCCGAAAATTTCGTTTCTACCAACAAGGAACATGTTTATCTTTTACAACAAGGCTTAACTTTTTTAGGCTACGGTATCAACGAAACCGAAACAGACGACAGATTGTACGGTAACAGTACGATTGCTGCGTTGCAAAAATTCAGGGCTAATCATTTTTTACCGGATTCTTCCCTGCCGGATGCCGCTACAATTGCCGTGATCAATAACCTACTGGAAAATTCCGGCGTGATATGGGGTTACGTCAAAAATATGAACGGAATTCCTGTTAAAGATCTCGAAGTATCATTTTTTACCACTAAGTATAATAATGCGAGCGGCTCTTTTGATTACAACAGCTTAGGAAGTGCACCGACACTGGAAGACGGAAGTTATCGATTCTATCATAAGGAACCCGTGCTGCCTTCTTCACCCCTGTGTATAGCCGTTGATGTGAAGCAAGCGGAAAATCCCATAATCGAAAAAGAAAAAATACTGGTCACCGAAAAGGAACATATCTTTAATATTAATTCCGGGGCGTTCAAATCCAATACGGATTCGACATATAAACTATTAACGGATAAACTGGCAGAAAACAATATATATTACGATGAATGGTTAAAACTAACTCCTAAGAACATCGTTGAACTCAGCTCCGTGACCGGGTTTGATACTGAGGCCATCACAAAATTAATCTTATCTAAAATGGTGGTGGTGCAGGATTATTTCGACATGACTTTTGGAATATTATATCAGAATTACCCGACTAATATGCCCATCAAACTCTTTACCGAAGAGGTGAGCCAGATGAATGCATACGAATGGGAAACGTATTTAAAAAAAGTAGCGGACATTATTTACAGCGGGCTACTTTTATTACCTGAAAATTCCTTGGCGGAAATTATATTGAATGCATTTAAAGAGAATTATATCTCTGGTAACTATATGAGTGGTTCAAATCATATGCTTCTTATGTGGAGAGAACTTTTGGATAGTAAACTTTTGAACCTTCCTTTACTGGAAGGAGAAGTCTCCTTAGATTCCCTTCTGAGCCTGGCTCCGGTCACCATTTCAAATAACCCTGAAGCTAAAAAAGAGATCGGTAAACTTTTCGTCGAAAATATTAAAGATTTCAGCCTGTTTATCGAAACCGTCGGAAACGAAACTTACAGGAAAAAATATACTTCCCAGGTAATAGACCGGGTGATTTATCTTTTTATGGTCAGTCGCATCACCAGGAATTATATTCCGGTAATCTCCCATTTATATTACGCTCATACTACTGAAACAACTGTAAGGCATTTATTGACAGAAACGAAATATTTCTGGAACGAAATCCTGGACAAAACCACATATCCGGAAGATTTCCGGTCGAAGGATGAATATGCGGCTTTCATTATGAAAAATTTGAAGGAACTATATCCGCAGGAGTCTACCCTCGACCTGCTCAGTGAAAGCGGAAAATTCTCTCACATAGGCGAAATCAAATCCGCATTGGATAAATATCCGGACAAAAATCTGTTGAACAACCGGGTTGAAGATTTCAACATTGACGATGAAAAGATCGCGGGCGAAATGAAAACCATTCAGCAGGTATACCGTATCACTCCAAATCCTGAAGCCGCCAATGCACTATTGAAGCACGATATTACAAACGCCGGACAGGTTTACCATATGGGAAAGGAACAACTCACGAAAATGGTGGCTACGGAACTGAACCAGAACGAGATCGATAAAATATACGAAGCTGCCAGCGCCCGTTACGGAAATGCCCTTATAGCCTATACTACCCTCAACAGTACTTTTTTTAAGGATGCTCCGGCTATGACCCAAAAATACAATATCGAATTATTGAAAAAAGAACTGGGTAACGAATTCCCGGATATAGAAGCGTTGTTCGGGAGCACCGATTACTGTGAATGCTCCCATGACAACTCGGTCTACGGAGCTCCGGCCTACCTGCTCGATCTGCTCACTTTTCTGGACGACCGCAAAAGTGAGGATACCCGGTATTCCGTAAGGGATTTCCTAGACAAAAGGCGTCCCGATATCAGCAATATCTACCTGAACGCCCAGAATACCAACACCATGCTTCCTTATATCGATCTTGTATGTGAAGTCCTGGAAGAAGCCGTATTACAATTGGAGATCCCAAATTATAAAAGAGATATATCACAATGCCAGACCACTTTGGAGACAAAACAATTACTGGCTTTCCCCGAACACATTTTGTCCTGTAATACCGAAAACGGCGAGAAGAACGCATACGACATGCTTTTGGATAAAGTGTATCCTTTATTTGCCTCTTTTGATCTTTACCATACGGAAATACGCGCTTACCTGGATAAAATGGGAATTAAGCATCACGAGCTGATGAAAACATTCCGGGTGGGTAATGATGCCAGTGAAATGGATATTGCCGCGGAATATTTCGAAATGACCCAGATGGATAAAGAGATCATAACAGCCCGGTATCCGGAAGATATTTTGTTCCAGGGAAATAAGATCAATATTCGTAACGATGCGTGGCGGAACGGCGGAATATCCAATATGTCTATCGAGAATTTTAAAAAAGACAGCGGACTTTCCACAGCCGAAGTGCTGGATATACTGGCTTCGGACTGGATTGGCCTTACTTCTCCGGGACTTACGGCGGAATGTTCGACCAAAGGTAAGGTCATCAAGGGGGACAGTTACGCGTTTGACCGGGCCCACCGTTTTATCCGTTTCTGGAAAAAATCCGGATGGAAAATGTGGGAATTGAACATGATGCTGAAAAGCAATGTAGCGGTACAACAGGGTGGTCATTTAGATTCATTGAACGAATATACCCTTTGCAATTTCAAAAAATTCAGGCAAGAGCAACAATTATCGGGTCTTTCGTGTGATGAATTATTGGTTGCGGGTTATGAAGAAAACATCAATATCTATAACGAATATGAAAACGGCAAAGAAAAGAATTGCCTCTATGACAGGATCTTCCTTAATGCCGCACTCTCCAATCCGGTGAGTCAAAAATTAGAAGACATTAAAGCCGGAAACACCTTTACGCCGGATCAAACGGATAAGGATCTGCTGGCCGCTTCCCTTACCCTAAAAAAAGAAGATTTTGATGAGCTGGAGTCACTTATAATAGATCCTAACTCACCGATAATCGACCTTGCCTCATTAAGCCGATTTTTTAAATTAACTATTATCCTGAAAAAAACAGGATTGTCGGCCAAAGAGTATAAAATCTGGTCTGATATTACGGGACAGACTTCCTTAACCGGATTAGTTGCGGCATTAAAAGATGCTAAAGAATTCCCCCTCACGATGGAAGACTATCAATACCTGACTTCCAATTTTTCAGGAAAAGAAAATCCCAGGCTGAGCCGGGAAGAGATGAAACCGCTAATTGAAAAATTAAAAATCAGTGTAGAAGGCCCCGTATTACCTGAATTTACCGATAATGATCTGGTTACAGACGGAGATCGTATTACCGCCACACCTGAATTTAAAGATCAGTTCAAGCAATTCCTGATGGATAACGGCATTATGAGCAGTCCTGAAAAAATAGAGGAAATCCTCCAATTCACAGAATGTTCCTGGTACCGCTATGATAAAGACGGGAACGATATTACGGAGAAAGAACTTCCCCAACAATTATATCCTTTGTTCCCTAATATATTGCTTTTATACAGATTTGTTGCACTTGAAAACCTATATCCTTACCCGAATGTGGATAACACAAATTTGAAAACGAGATACAACATAATGATTATGTTATCCAACATGATTTCCAAGGCTATCGGAATTCAAAATGCCATTGCCGAATTTTATGACATTTCAATGAATATGGCCGAGAATATGTTTTATATCCCTGTATCGTCTCCTGACTTATCCTTCACTCTTCTTTTCGAATTTATACTGGCAAGTGATTTCTCCGATACCATTGAAATAGAAAAAATGGTCACGGCATTCCATCAATGTTTTACTGTTATTAAAAAAATTGAAATTAAGGAGGAAGATATCATCACTACAATAGGGATGGGTTATTCAACCAATATTTTCCCCTGGAATAAAATTTTTGATTTTGCCAATTCCGTCTCCTTTGCCGAAATAATGAACTTACTGAAAATGTCAAAAATTCAAACACGGTTTGGAAAAACGTCACAGAATATGAGTCTATTTTCCGGTATCCTTGAATCTTTGAATTACCATTCAAACATGAATGAATTTCTCGATTTTTTAAGCCGGATAAAAGAATGGAACCTTAATGAAATAAAATTTATCAGGGAGTATTTCGGATGGAATGCCGGCTCTTTTTACCTTCCGGAAACTTATGAAAAAATAGAAGAATATTTTAGATTAAGAGCTCTTACCGGTGTATCCAAAGAAACGCTTATTGAGTGGAGTAAAAATGCGACAGGAACGGCTTTGATCAATAAGAATAAAGAGATCAAAGACGCGCTCAAAACCCGTTATGAAAACGACCGGTGGCTGGAAGAGTTACCGGCACTACAAAAACCGATCCGGGAGGCGAAAAGCCATGCGCTGGCTTCTTATCTGATCGCTGTTAATCCGGGTACCTGGAAAGATAAAAAGGCGCTTTACAACCATTTCCTGCTGGATACCGAAATGAGCGCCTGCATGAAAACTTCCCGTATTGTACAGGCTACCAATTCCATCCAGCTATTTGTGCAACGTTGCTCTTTAAATCTCGAAGAGAATATTACCGTAGACGATACCAACTGGAAACAATGGGAATGGATGAAAAAATACCGCTTATGGGAAGCCAACAGGAAAATCTTCCTTTATCCCGAAAACTGGATCGAGCCTGAATTACGGGACGATAAAACTCCTTTCTTCAAGGAACTGGAAGACGAGCTCAACCAAAATGAGGTTACGGATGAAAATGTAGAAACCGTTTTTGAGAACTACCTGCAAAAAATGAATGAGGTTTCCAATCTTTTCATTTGCGGGGTTTATCGTGAAGAAATAAATTATGACGACGGGATAACCGAAAATAATCTCACCATCGGCGCCAGTAAAGAATGTATAATGCACGTAATAGGCAGAACACAGTCGATTCCCTATACTTACTATTATCGTAATTATGATGTGCAAAGCCAGACATGGTCGCATTGGGAAAATGTGGAGCTGGATATCAGCAGTGATACGGTATTCCCCATGGTATACAACCGGAAATTGCACCTTTTCTGGATCGCGGTGACGGAAAAAAGTATATCACCCAAAAAAGATAAGGAATCTTCCATATCATACAGCGAAATCCAGCTGTGCTGGAGTACCAAAAAGAATAATAAATGGAAATCCGTTAACCGGTCCCAGAAAAAACATGTATTACTAAACCATTATTCTTCCTCCCGATATTCGTTGATCGCCCGTTATATCCATGACCGGAATGAAATCGAGCTGGATCTTTATTTTTCCAGCAAAGATCAAATTAACTATAATAGTACTTCTTGGTTATCAGGAGTCTTCTGTTTTAACGGAAATGTATATCGCACCATCAGTATATTGAATTTTAATGGTTTTGATTGGGGAGCGAACATTGCCAAGCCATATAACGAAGGGAGTCCCGCAATTGCAGATATAATAAATCATCCTGTTTCCGAAAGGATTAATGAAAAGTCTGAAGCAGCCCTTGCAAAAATGGATGAAGAGAGCCGGCCTGATCCGGTATTCGCGGCCAATTATAAAGATGTTAAATTCATACATGACTATTCTTATATGCTGGCTTCGCATCTTTATCCCACGGAGACGGATGACAATGGTCGCTTTAATGTTTATTTAAACCGGAATACAACTGCAGAAAAGGTGCTTCTACTTAATACGGGCAACAGGAACCCTAATTTCCTCTTCGCTTTCCATAATTCCGCTAATTTATGGTACGGAATCAGGCAGTCCCACCTCTATAGCCATTTCTTTTACCAGGATTCAAGGCGTTCTTTCTTTATCGCACCTCCGGAAGAGGACGGCAAATATACATTCTCTCCTTTCTATCATCCCTACACAAACTTATTTATCAAAGAGTTGAACCGGGCGGGTATTCCAGGCTTGATGAACCGTAATATCCAGGTAAAACCGGAAAATTACGCACCGCAAAACACCTATGAATTCTTTGAAGAATACCAGGCGAACCCGTCTTTGGTAAATGCCATATATGCAAAAGATGTTGTGGATTTCAATTTATCCGGTGCCTATTCTGTTTACAATTGGGAGTTATTTTTCCACACGCCGCTGTACATCGCCTGTAAATTGAGCCAGAATCAAAAGTACGAAGAAGCCATGAAATGGTTCCATTACATTTTTGATCCTACAGATAAAAGTAAAAACAAATCTCCGCAAAAATTCTGGATCACCAAGCCTTTCTTCCTTATGTCGGATGAAGAAAACAGTGCGCAGCAGATCCGGGATATCCTGAAAAACATCGAACAACATGCCGCTGAAGTGAATGCGTGGTTGAACGACCCGTATAAACCTCATCTGGTGGCCCGTACCCGTCCGGTAGCCTATCAAAGAACCGTAGTGATGAAATATATCGACAACCTCATCGCATGGGCCGACCAGTTATTCAGGCAGGATACCATGGAAGCCAATAACGAAGCCACTTTACTTTATATGCTGGCCGCGGAGATATTAGGGCCCCGTCCGGTAATGCTTCCGGAAAACAGTATCGAAAAGCCGGAATTATTCAGTTACAACAAACTTAAGAATACAAATACCCTTAACCGGTTCAGATTCCTGGAAAGACAGGACAGTTCAATCCATTATAACTACTCTGCCGGAACATTGTCGAACAGTATTGCCGCCCAGACCGTTACGGAACCGGGATTTTATTTAAATCCGGCCACATCCGTGAATATAAGACAAGCTAAAGGATATGTTCCTCAAAAACAGGCGGTAAAAAGCAGTTTGCCGGTAAAACCTCTTTCCCAAAAAGAGTATCGTACTATTGAAGTACAAGGTAAACGAACAATCAGTTCTTTCAACAGCAGAAGCATCACAACATCCCTGCCACGGTTAGACGCGGATCATTTCTGTATCCCGTTCAATGACAATCTGCTGGGTTTATGGGATATCGTGGAAGACCGGTTATTCAAACTACGCAATTGCATGAACATAGAAGGAATTGTAAGGGAATTGCCGTTATTCGAACCGCCAATCGATCCGGCGATGCTGGTGAAAGCTGCCGCGGCAGGATTATCCATCGGCGATGTTCTCAATGATATCACCGCTCCGCAACCTTACTACCGTTTCCGGACTATACTACAGAAAGCCGTCGAATTTACCGGGGAGGTAAAACAATTAGGCGACAAACTGCTTTCGGCGTTAGAAAAGAAAGATGCCGAAAGCCTGAATATCCTGAGAAGCACGCAGGAGATCAATATGCAAAAAGCCATAAAACAGGTGCGCAAATTGCAGATCAACGAGGCCAAGGAAAATATTGCCAACATCGAGACCCTGATCAGGACAGCCACGGCTAAAAAAATATACTATGAAAGCAGGGAGTTCATGAATCGCAATGAAACATTAGCCAATGGCCTGGGAATTGCCGCTTCCGTAATGTACGGCGTTTCCAATACCTTACTGTCCGTAGCATCCACTTTACATGCCATCCCCACATTCCAGGTCGGATTCCCATGTAATGCGGCTATCTCGGGAGGTCAAAACGCAGCCAATGTGGTGACTGCAATTTCGACAGGTTTTTCCGGATCGGGACAGATCATGGACAGGGATGCCGCACGCTTATCCACCCTTGCCGGTTATCAGCGCCGCCAAGAAGAATGGACTTTCCAGGCGCAAATGGCGGACCATGAACTGGAACAACTCAACAAACAACTCACCGCTTCCGAAATCCGGCTTATGATGGCTGAAAAAGAACTTGAAAATCTCGAAATGCAGATCGAGCAAAGCCAGTCCATCAAAGAGTATTACCAGGATAAATACACCAATGAGGCGCTTTACAACTGGATGATCACCCAATTGTCCACCGTTTATTTCCAGGCTTATAAACTGGCTTACGATATGGCGAAAAAAGCGGAAAATTGCTACCGCCACGAACTGGGCATCTATGATTTCACCAACTTCATTCAGTTCGGTTACTGGGATAGTCTCAAAAAAGGCTTACTAAGCGGAGACAGACTGATCCACGACCTCCACAACCTCGAAGCGGATTACCTTAACAAGAATAAGCGGACTATGGAATTGACCAAGCACATCTCTTTGGCTCAAATGTTCCCGGAAAAATTAATCAACCTGATTTCCACCAAAGAGACTACCCTTGAACTCGGAGAATTCCTGTTCGACATGGATTATCCGGGACATTATATGAGGCGTATCAAATCGGTTTCCGTTACCATTCCCAACGTATCCGGTCCGTATTCTACCGTAAGCTTTATGTTGACGTTAACCTCTGCCAGGATACGTAAGGACAACCGCTTAACAAATGGTTCCTACCCGGAAAGTCCGGTTGGCAACGATTCCAGGTTCGTATACCAGACCGGCGGAAGTACCACGCAATCGATCTGTACCAGCAGCGCCCAGAATGATTCGGGATTATTCGAACTCAATTTCGGGGACGAGAGGTACCTGCCGTTCGAAAACGCCGGAGTAATCAGTTCCTGGAAATTAGAATTTCCTGCCGGTTGCGACCAGATAGACCTTTCCACCGTTTCCGACGTGATTCTGCATATTCATTATACTTCTCTTTATGACGGAAATTTGAAAAAATCAGCTATAGACAACCTTGAGCCTAATCTGCCTTCCGCCGGCAGCATGTTGCTCAGTCTCAAACAGCAGTTTCCGGACGAATGGAACGCGATGGGAAGTGAAACCGACATAAGAATTATGTTCCAAAAAGAACATTTACCTTATTTCCTGAGAAGTAAATTCAACACACTTAAAACAGCCAGGATCATGCTCATGATGATCACCAAAGAAAAAGTGGAAAAAATGGAACTGGTTAAAGTTTCGGCAGGAACAATTGAATCCGTTACGATGGAATGTCAAAATGAATCGTCACCTTATATTTACAGTCTTACAACGGAATCTGTCCAAAATATACAAGACAATTTCGGGATTAAGATATATGAAAATTCAAAGCTGATCAACCCGAATAAGATCGAAGATATCATCGTAGGCTTCCAGCTGGGTTAACATCATACCAAAATATTAATTACTTAGATCCTTTGTGATATTCCGGACCACCATATCCGGATATCACAGGGATTTATTCCTAAATCTCCTTTTAAATTTATGAATCCATCAGATTTTCACGATAAAAAAAATACGTTCAACGGAAATGAACAACAGAACGGTATTTCCCGGTCCACGGCAACCAGGACGGGAACCGGAAAGAAAACAGGTAATGAACAGGCTAATCCTAATTCGTTTAGCGATTCCCGTCAGGCAACCCCGGTATTGCCGACCGGAGGAGGAGCTATCCGGGGCATCGGCGAAAAATTCCAGGCGAACCCGGTAACGGGGACAGCTTCTTTCACGGTGCCCGTTACCATTTCCGAAGGACGGGACGGTTTCACGCCTCAATTAGCCATGAGTTATGATTCCGGAAACGGGAACGGGATATTCGGACTCGGCTGGAATATCGGATTTCCTTCCATTACCCGGAAAACCGACAAAGGATTGCCTCAATATGACGATACGCCGGGAAATGAAAGCGACACCTTTATTCTTTCGGGAGCGGAAGATCTGGTTCCTGTCACGGATACCGACGGAGAACCGATATGCCGGGACACGGTTGGATATAACATTTACCGGTACCAGCCCCGTGTGGAAGGACTGTTCGCCCTTATCGAACGATGGGTAGATAAAGAGACCGGCATCAGCCACTGGAGAAGCGTTTCCAAAGAAAATATCACTTCCGTATACGGACTTACGCCGGAAGCCCGCATCGCGGATCCGGAAAACACCGGCAAAATCTTCTCCTGGATGATCCAGGAAAGTTGGGATGCCAAAGGAAATCTCATGCGGTTTGTTTATAAACGGGAAGACGGGAAAAATATTCCTGAAGAATGTCATGAAAAACATCGTATTCAAAAAGCATTATTCGCCAATATTTATCCTGAAAAAGTACTCTATGGAAATATTACCATGTGTTCACCTTCTAGTGACCGGAGTAATTATACCGGTGATTTTCATTTTAAACTGCAATTCGATTACGGTGTTGAAAACGGAGAATGGATTTGCCGACGGGATCCATTTTCCTACTACAAAGCGGGATTTGAGATCAGGACTTACAGGCTGTGCCGCAAAATAGATATGTACCACTATTTCCCGCAAATAACGGACAGGGAGACCCTGGTACGGTCCACCCGGCTTAAGTATGATATTACTTCTTCTTTTACTTTGTTAAAAGAAATAACCCATTACGGATATTCCGGAACAGAGGAGGATCATTATCCCCCGCTACTGTTCAGCTATACGAAAGCGGAAATTGCCGAACAACTTAAAAGAGTTCCCTATGAAGAAATCAAACGGATACCGGCCGGTATAGACGGATCGGATTACCAGTGGGCGGACCTGTACAGCGAAGGAATAAGCGGGATACTTTCCATGAACAATCAGGCATGGTATTTTATGCCGAATTACGGAGACAGGCAATTTACGGAACCTTGTGCGGAAAGCGCGCCGGACTTCGGGAGTATGAAACCTGAAGTTCCGCGGCCCGCGGCAGCCAATAACAGAAAAAACACCTTCAGACTTGACGATGTTGACAGCGACGGGCTTCCCGAATTGGTGGTCCAGGGCGACGGGGTCAATGGTTTCTATAGCCGGGATAATAATGGAAAATGGCTTAATTTCAGAAATTTTGACCTATACCCCAAACTTAACTTCAATGACAACAATCTCCGTTTCATGGATCTGAGCGGGGACGGCCTGGCTGATATTGTGGTCAGCAAAGGCGACCACTTCGATATTTATTTCAGCGAAGGGAAAAAGGGATTCGGACATTTCAAAAGAGTACGGTGCGGACATGAGCACGGGAATGCCCCCCGGATCGTCTTTTCGGATCCGGAACGACGCATATTCCTGGCGGATATGAGCGGCGACGGACTTACGGATATCGTCCGGATCAGCAGGCAATCCGTCGTATACTGGCCCAATCTTGGATACGGCCGGTTCGGAGAAATGGTCACCATGGGAAATCCCCCCCTGTTAGACCATCCCGATCAGTTCGACACCCGCTATATCCATCTTACGGATGTGGACGGCATCGGCACCACCGATCTGCTTTATATTTCCAAAAACGGCATCCGTTATTATAAAAACCTCTCCGGCAACAGTTGGGAAGAGCAAATATTACCTTCCACCATTGCCTGCCGGGCCACCCGCCAGACTTACATCCAAAACGTAGATCTGTTGGGCAACGGCACACAATGTATCGTTATTTCCACTTCATTACCGTGTAAAGAAAAAGAGATGTGGTACTGGGAACTAACTTCCGGCATAAAACCCTTCCTTTTGGAGGAAATAGATAATCATATGGGAGGAATCACCCGGCTACATTATTCCCCGTCCACTAAATTCTATATCAGGGATAAAAAATGCGGTAAGCCGTGGATCACCTCCCTGCCATTTCCGGTACAGGTTCTTGAAAAAGTCGAGGTACTCGACCGTGTGGCCGGCAGCCGTTTCACCAGCCGCTATGCTTACCATCACGGATATTATGACCATGCGGAACGCGAATTCAGGGGGTTCGGCATGGTAGAACAGTGGGATTCCGAAAGTTACAGTGAAATCGCAAATACAATTCCGGGAGTTACGGATGATACGCTCTATGTGGCCCCGGCCTATACCAAGACATGGTTCCATACCGGTTTTTTCAAAGACAGGAATACAATAAGCCGCTTATATGAAGAAGAGTTTTATCAGGGAGATCCGCAGGCCTGGACCCTGCCGGATACCCTTCTCCCGGACGGATTAACGGCGGCCGAAATGCGGGAAGCCTGCAGGGCGCTTAAAGGCAGTGTATTAAGGACTGAACTTTACGCGTTAGACGGAAATCCGGAAAACGCCGGCAGCATGGAAAAGGAAAAGCGGCCTTACATGATTGAAGAGAAAAGTTACCAACTTACCTGTCTCCAACCTAAAGACCGTAATAAATACGCCGTTTTCATGAAAACCGACGGGGAAATCTTATCCTACCACTATGAACGGGAAATCTGCGATCCCCGTATCAGCCACACTTTAATCATGGCTACCGACGAATACGGAAATATACTGCAACAGGCCGATATCGCTTATCCGAGACGAAACAGTGCGGGCATCCCCGAACAGGATACCATCGTGGCAACCTGTACTTTAAACGAATTCATCAACATCACGGGAGAGAACCGCCTTTTAGGAATTCCCAGCCAAACCCGGCAATACCAGGTACACCATTCTTTAACTATTCCGGGAAAAATCACCAGAGAGGAGGCGATCACCCTGGCAGCCGCAGCTCCCGGCATCGATTTTGCCGAAGATCCGGACGGGACTTTACAGGCGCGTTTAATTCAGCACCGGTATTACCGGTACTGGAATGAAGATATTTCCGGTCCCCTGCCTCCCGGAACAGTCGCGTCACACGCACTACCGTACCGGCAATATACCCTCGAATTTACCGCACTACTGATTGAAAAAATTTACGGTACAAAAAGCGGAACCGTAACGGATCTATTGGGGACGGAAGGAAAATATATCAGGAACGATGACGCGGGTAACGGACATTGGTATAAAGTAAGCGATATCACCTATTATGACCCGGATATATTCTTTCTGCCCGTAGAAATCGAGGATCCTTTTTTGACGGAAGGAAACAGCCGGGGAAATATCACCAAAATAACGTATGACGATAGCGGGATATTACCCGTCAGGGTTACGGATGCGCCGGGCCATGAAACGATGATCGAAAACGATTACCGGGTATTACAGCCCTGTAAGATCACCGATCCGAACGGAAACAGGAAAGCGGTGGAGTTTAACGCCCTGGGCATGGTAATAACCCTAACCGTCATGGGTAAAGAAAATGAGGAGACCGGAGATACGCCGGAAAAGCCGGGCGAAGAATATCGCTATCTTTTACATTCCTGGAGCGAAAGTAATCATACGGTCCCGGTACATACCCATATCAAAAAAAGAAAAGTCCACCGGGAAAACGAATGGCTGGAAAGCTATACCTACACCGACGGACTGGGAAATGAGATCATGTCTAAAACCCGTGCGGCCGACGGAACCGGTAGGAATGCCATAGGGGGAGAACGCTGGCTGGCGACCGGAAAAGTTATTCTCGACAACAAAGGAAATCCGGTAAAACAATACGAACCGTGGTTCTGTGATAATTCCGGATTTGAATATGAGGCCCACGGAGTTACGCCCGTCATGCATTACGATCCGCTGGGGAGGCTTATCAGCACCGATTTCCCGGACGGCACCAAAAGCAGGGTGGAATTTACGGTGTGGCAACAGAAAAACTTCGACCGTAACGATTGTGACAACAGTTCTCCCCACTTCAATACCCCGCAAATCCTGGATATGGACATACTCGGAAGACCGTTCCGGATCACGGACGATAACGGCGATTTCGGAGAAAGTTGCGTTACCCGTAATACACTGGATATTGCCGGAAGAATTTTGGGAGTTACCGATGGTCTGGGACGATTGGCGACCCAAAACCGCTACACCCTGACCAGCGAGGCTCCTGCCTATGTCCATAACATCGATAGCGGCGAGCGTTGGCTGCTGAACGATACCGCCGATAAACCGCTTAGAAAATGGGACAGCAGGGAACATACGTTCCGGTACACTTACGATGAATTACAACGACCTCTGAAAACCTTACTTCGAAAGGGAGAAGAGTCTGAAATCAATACGGAACAAATTATCTATGGCGACGATGCATTACGGAATAATATCGGACAGATCGCCGAAATCATGGCTCAGGACGGGAAAACAAGCTATGAGTATGATTTTAAGGGGAATGTGATCCGGCAAAGTAAATGTTTTACTGAAACTTTTGATATCCAAACAGATTGGGATAATGCACCACATTTACAAAGAGAAACCTTTATTACCCAAACTTCTTACAATGCACTTAATCAGCCGATAAACCTTGTCCATCCCGACAATACCATTATTAAATACTGCTATGACAAAGGAGGATTGTTACAATCAATTTCTCAAAACGACATCATTTATATCACAAATATAAGCTACAATCCTAAAGGTCAAAGAGAAAATATTT
>ERZ809224.166-NODE-166-length-69556-cov-11.114214_pt1 | contig 69556 bp, 77 predicted proteins | sample MGYA00520513_ERZ809224 | MGnify/ENA primary metagenome ERZ809224 (study PRJEB31576, sample SAMEA3212658) | Homo sapiens | biome: human-gut; feature: human gut; material: fecal | place: Sweden | collected 2012 ... | reverse complement strand
CCCGCTACAAACCCCTTTGACAGTGTGTTTTCCTAATAGGCGCTAATCATATGATAAATTCTTTAAAAACATTGATGTAAAAGAAATCCATAAAGGTGATGTACTGGGAGACAGTGGAAAAATGATAAAATATGAAGATTATATTGGCTCAAATAGAGAAACGCTTTATTTGAATGGCCAATCTTTAACTTTTTCTCTGCCTTTTTCAAGATATGTTTGGGATTGTGTATATCCTGAGTCCGGACATCCACGGTATAATCTGGATAAATATGAGCTCGGAGGAAATCTGAAATTTATGAATGTCGAAGATGTCTATAAACAAATATTGTCAATTTTAAAAGGCATTGGTTTGCCTGATAATATAGATTTTATACCGGCGATATACGCTTTAGATTATAAAACTATGGAACAGGAAGAGTATGATACAGACATGTATGGAAATGAAGATACAAGTAATTATAAGGCTTCATGGGATGAACAGGATGACTGTTATTATTGTTATATACGTCAGAAAATTGAAGGATTGCCATTATATTATGTGTATGGAGATGCCATAAAAGATTTAGAAGTATGTTATACCGGAGTTGAAGTTATATATTCTAAGGAAGGTATTCAGCGTTTAGATATCGATAAACTGTTTGAAATTAACGATTCTAATGAAAAGAAGCCGGTGTCATTACTGAATTTGGATGAACTGACCAAGACAATAGAAAAACAATATGAAATGATTATTTCTGATAATATTTTTGAAATAAATAAAATGGAATTATATATGATGGCTCAAAAAAATACAAAAAATTCCTACGATATTTTTCCGGTTTGGATTTTATTTATGGAGCAGATTCATACAGATGGCAAAAAGGAGATTCGAACACCAATGCAGAATGTTATTAATGCAGAAACCGGAGAAATCATTTCATAAATATAGATAAGGCGGGGAAAGAATTATTGATTAACTATATATTTTCAGATTTGAGACGTTCTTTTATCTCATGGAAATTTATGATATCTGTTATGGGCGTGGTTTTTACTTTTTATTTATTGGGAATAAGGCCAATTAGCAGCTATTCTATTGTAAGTTCATATCATTATAATATTTTTCAAATGCAGGTATTGCTGGTCTATATTTTTTGCATAATGTCTTATGGCGATAATCTGTGCCAGGATATAGAATGTCGATTTTATCAATTGTTGATTATACGCGGGAAAACGAACTATTATGGAATTTCAAAAGCAATTGTCGTATTTTTATCGGCCGTCTTAACAATGTTTTTGGGAACAGGGCTGCATCTTTTAATCCTAAAAATCCAATATCCGGATGCGCCGTGGATAACAAAGGGATATGAATGGGGAGGTATGTTTGACTCGTTTATTTTGAACCAAAAATATATTACCCATATACTTTTGTGTAGCCTTCAGTTAGGTTTTTTGACCGGAATATTGGCGCTGGTTTGCACATTAGCTTCCTTATATATTGCTAATCGCCTTCTTACGCTTTCGCTGCCTATAATTAGCTATTATATTTTATGCTATGTTTCAGAAATCTTTTTTGGTATATACAGCTTCGGTTACATATATGACCCTTGGTATATAGTATGGGGGAATGAAATTTTTTCTTTTCTCATAATGATTTTTGTGACAATAGTCTTGTTTTTGATATTAACAAAATTTATTGTTGAAAGACTGAAAAGGAGGTTGGCTCATGACTAATATCTGGTTGTTTTTGTATTATCCATTATTAGAAGCTAAACGCAAACTTTTTAGTATGAAATATTTGACCGTGATAATCATTACCGGTTTTATGTGTGTTTTATACACTATATCATTGAGAAAATTTTCTTATTTGATAGGATATTCCATTACGCCATGGTTTTATCCTTTCCTTATATCAATTAACTTTTACAACTTGATTTATTTTGCGCTCTTTATATATTTCTTTTCTGATGCCCCTTTTTTTCAAAGAAATACGATATATCAAATGATACGATGTGGACGAATAAAATGGGGGGTCATTCAAATCGGAAAAATTTTAGTGAGTAGTTTTATATATATTATATCGGGAATTTTGGTAAGTGTTATGGTAATGTTCCCATATGTTCGTTTGGATTCCGGATGGGGAAATGTTATTTATACATTATCAAGAACAGATGCCTGGAAAAATTATGAAGTTTCGTTAAGCTTTAATTATGATATTATTGTACAAAAATCCCCCTTACAAATGATGATATTGACAACGATAATATTATGGCTGGCCGGAACCTGCATTGGGTTGTTGATGTTTGCCTTAAGTCTATGGATTGGTCGAATGTTTGCCTTGTTTGTTTCGACTATATGGGTTATTCTTCCGATTATACTGGATAATTATGCAGGAGTATGGCGTCCGCTGGCAATTCATTTTTCTCCCATATCATGGACCCGTATTACAGAAATCGGGCAATTTAAGTATGGAATACCAAGGCTGCCATCGTTAATTTTTATTTTATCAGCCTATATAGTGATGTGCCTTATCTTTAGTATAGCCGCGCTGATCAAACTGCAGACAATTGATTTAAAATGGAGTAGTGAAGAATCATGAGAACGATTGAAGTAAAAAATGGTGTAAAACAATTTGGAGAACAGTGTGTACTGAAAAACGTGTCCATTCAATGTGAATCCGGTCATATTTATGGAATTGTAGGACATAACGGTTCGGGAAAAACGGTACTCTTTAAGTGCATTTGTGGATTTATGAATCTGGATGACGGGGAGATTATTATTGACGGCGTTCCGAGAAGCAAAAAAGGAGCTATTTTGACGGGGGCCGGAATTATCATAGAGGAGCCGGCATTTTTAAAAAATGCCAGCGGATTAAAAAATCTGGATATATTATATCGAATAAAACACCGTAAAAACAAAGCTTATTTAAAAAAGATACTGGAAAAAGTGGGTTTAGATGCGGATTCCAAAAAACCGGTCGGCAATTATTCCATGGGCATGAAACAGCGACTGGCTATTGCTCAGGCCATTATGGAAAATCAGGATATTTTAATTCTTGATGAGCCAATGAACGGCCTGGACCACAAAGGCGTCGATGAAATGCGAAAACTATTCCTTGAACTCAAAAAAGAAGGAAAACTTATCTTACTGGCAAGCCACAACAGAGAGGATATCGACATTTTATGTGATGAGGTCTACGAAATGGAGATGGGACAATTAGAAAGAATTATTAAATAAAAAAATATGGCAGTTTTTCGAACTATTATGAGTTATAAGTAAAAGGGAGCCGTCCAAAATGGATGGCTCGGTGTATTTAATCCTCTGTTAATTTCTCCAATAGCTGTGTGTATAATTTATTACTAATATGTCGTCCGGCTACTTTTAAAGTTTCAATACATTTCAGAATTTCTTCTTTTGTTAGAAGATTTTCTTTGTATGCTGCCAGAAGGATACCTATTGTGCCCATGAGAGGAATTCCCATTTGTCGGGCAACCTGACGTCCCTTAACTTCATCCATGAGCAGTAAAGAAGATTTTATGGAATCAGATAATACAATTGCTTCACTTTCACCGGCATCCAATCCAGTAGAACGGCGAAGTAAATTAACAGATTGTATATCGGTTACATCTACTTTTTTTATAAATGAATATTCCCTGATTTGTCTGCTTTCATTTGGAAATCTTGAATTTGAAACAAGTTCCATAAAAACAGCATTTGGAATCTGCACTTCTCCAAAAAGCTGATGTATTAAATCCAAATGATCAATCTTCATTAAGGAAATAAGAGGTGTTGTATCAGAAACAACTATCATACAAGTTCCTCCTTCAATTTCTCCCAGTTAGCAAGTTCCTCCTCTACTTCTGATATATCCAGGGAAAGATAGGAAAGCCCCATGTGATTGTATAATTCTATCAGGTCATACTTTGGAATTCCCAAAATTTCAGCCGCTTTTCCATGTGAAATGGTTTTATCGTTAATATAGGGATATAATAAAAGTGCATTTCTTTGAAGTTCTGCCTGTGGGTTCTTCGGATGTAAATACATTGTCATTCCCTCTGGCACTTTAATATTAACATCTGTAAAAGTCATAAAATCACTCCCTTTAAGCCTATAATGTTTGGATTAAATAAAAGTTATATTTTATTCCATTATACCCTTTTGAATCTTTTTTCACAACCGAAATTTGACAATCATTCTTTTGATTGGATTTATAAACATCCTTTATACGTCAAACCTGAGAAAATGTATTATTTAACGGGAAGCGCTGAAGCGCCATGGTTATATCATGTTATCCGCTGCGGGCGAATAAAATGGGAAACCGTTTATGACTCATTTTTCTCCATTGTCTTGGATTCATGTCTTAGATATTGGGCGTTTTGAATATAGACTGCCCATGCTGCCAGATCTGAGCTATATTTTAATAGCGAATGTTATTTTGTGCGTCCTATTTAGCGCAGCCGCGCTGATGAAATGCGAAAATTATTTCTTGAACTCAAAAAAGAAGGAAAACTTATCTTACTGGCAAGCCACAACAGAGAGAATATCGACATTTTATGCGATGAGGTCTACGAAAAGGAGATGGGACAATAAAAAAGATTCGGCCTCTGATTTTTTCAGTACCTGATACATTTCATTAAAATATGTTGCGTGCGAAATATATGTATGATATAATATGTATATACAATTATTATAAAATTACAAAAAAATCTGTGAAAGCAGAGCTTTAATTCGATTTAACTTAACAAATAGGGGGTTTGCAAATGAAAAATAGGGCAGTCCTTTGTATTATCGTATTAATGGCAGTGATTTTTTGTCAAATAATATTTATAAAAAGTTCTAAGGTGAACACAGAAGTAAATAACGGTCAGCCGACCCTAAAATTTAAAGAGCTATGCGATGATTTTTTCACAAATCCAGCCAAATATCATGTATTGGATGCACAGGAATCGGATATCTCGACTTCATTTTATGAAACATATATTAAACAGTATGACGCTGGAAATTATGAAAATCTATGGAAAGGTTTTAAAGAAAATGAATTTACGTTTAAGTGGGCAAACGAAGAAAAAGAGGGATGATAAAGTAAACCATGAAAAATAATTATATAATGTGGGTTGGAATGATGATTCCATGTATAATCATTCTCACATTAAGCTACTTGAAGCTTTATAAAGAAAAAGAAATAACAGCAGGAGAGATACTTTTGGAGATAAAAACCTCAAAAAAGCAGAAATTAATAAAGATTTTTCTCAATGCCATTGTTATCGCTTTTGTTCTTTTCATTGTTCCTCAAATAAGAAAAATGGCTTCATCTGCGAATGTCTGGTCAGGCGCCTTTGTGATTCTGACGGCATTAATCGCAATAATCGTTTCAATTGTTACCAGTAAACCCCAAAAAATTTGTGAAAACGGAATTTTAATCCGATATGACTTAATAAAGTGGATTGACATAAAAAAAGTCAAGTCCGCAGAAGCAGCAGAGGATGAAATTCTAATTATATTAAGAAATCCTCTTCGTAATAACAATCAAATCAGACTATCCTGTTTGCCGGATGATATTGATACAATAGTTAAAGTCATCGAAGAAAAGATGACTGGTTAAAGCAGCATGGAAGGAGGATAAGTAGGTATGAATGAAAATTTTAACGAAACCACTTTACTTTTTATTATTTGTATACCACCAATATTGCTCTACATGGTTTCAGTTTTTCGACGAGTATACATATACCGTCATCCCCCAAAGGAAATAGGAAAATTATATTCATTTTGCGATTTTTCCGCAAGGAGAAAGCAATCGATAATCATATTTATTTTGCTCATCCTGTTTTCCTTATTTCAAAACATAGCTGCCCCAAGGATTGAGTTTATCCTGTTAGATATCGTCGCTCTGCTCTCTTTATTGTCTTGCTTTTTAAAAGACAGGATTTTTGAAAATGGTATTTCTTATAATAATATCTATATATTAACGAATGAGATTGAGGAAATTATTTACAAAAAAAGTAGGGAAGAGTATTGGATTAAAACGAGGTTTCCAACCCCGGCTCGAATGTATGTAAAAATAGCCGGGGGAATGGAATGGCCTGAATATCTACTAAATTTAATAACATTAGAAGAAGAGACATAAGGAGGCAATACCAATGAAAAAATATGGCAGTACAATATGGTTGCTAGTTATTTTAGCCTTTTTACCACTGGAATGGTATAGATCGGCCATTCCATATATGGATGTCAATTTTGTACAAAAATTCTATTCAATGAACGGCCTACAAATGTTTATCCATACCTTATCGTACGGAGCTTGACGAAGCGCGCCCATGTGCAGCATCTGACATACGGGATGCCCGAATGGGTATAATTTTTTTGAGATATTGACCATTTATCTTTTGTGTCTTGCAATTCAATATTTAGTAATTAAAAATCAGAGAGGATATCTGATTGCGACGATAAGTAAAATATGGCTTCAGCGGGCAAATATATATATATATTTCCAATCTATAAACTTGGATTTTTTCTGGCAGTCCTTTGTATTCTCATTTCAATAATATGGGATATGGTGCTTTGGATTCAATCCAGAAAGAGTTTATAAAAACATCAAAAGAGGGAGGAAAAGTATGAATATAAAAAAAGAATCTCTTTGGTACATACCACTATTTTGTTTTGCAGCAGGAATATTCTGCAATTCTATTCTAATGCGATTTGAAGCTCTATTATTTGCTTCTGAAAATCAGGGAAATAATACGATTTATTTCTATACAACACGTTTTATTTTCCTGTATGCGATTAATTTTATTATAGCGCTTATAATCGCATATTTTATTTTTCGCAGATTCTCCAGAAAAGAACTGTTTTATTCCGCCTTGCTCACAGTCGCGATTCATGTCGTCTTGCTGATTTATCAAGTAGCAACAGGTGAAATTTTAAACCTTGTTTTTTACCATATTTCTAATTGGTGCATATTCTTTTCTCAGTTTACTCATGAGCAATTTGGCAGCGAACTCATTGGACATGTCATACAATGCTTTGTTCCATTTGTAATCGTTCTTTTCGGAAAAAAATCATAGTTATAAAAAACGGAGTCGAAAGCTATATGATGGCAATCGGCTCCGCTTTTTATATTTCATTCACTAAAGCTATAACATCATCATCAGATGTCAAGCCAGTACGTTCTGCCTCCCCAATCATTTCCTTTTGAAGCACCTGCATAGCATAAACAGCAGAATTGACAATACGGACAGTATTTCCCTCAACAATAAATGTAATGCGGTCACCGCTTGTCACCCCGAGGATTTCCCGAATATCTTTTGGAATTGTGATCTGGCCTTTCGCCATAACTTTGGCATTATCTACAAATGTATTTGCTAACATAATCTTACTCCTCCTTATAAAACACAAAAAGTAGGGATTTCCCTACTTTTATTATATGCAAAATTTGAGAAAAAAACAACAGTAAAATGACTTGCAATATTGTCAATAGTATAACCTAAAAAGCCTTGAAGACAGTCTTTTTAGGTTGTATGATAATGAATATAATCCTGTATAGTTTGATGCGCCGGAGGCTTATAAAATGATTGATGTGTCTTCCAATGGTGTGTTATAATATATAAGTTAATCCAAATTTGTACTAAAAATGAGGTAACTATATGAAAAAACTGGCTTTAAGCGATGATATTTTATTAAAAATCGAGAAACCGGCAAGGTATCTCGGCAATGAATATAATGCGGTGTATAAAGACCCTAAAACAGTGGATATTCGGTTTGCAATGTGCTTTCCCGATGTCTACGAAATAGGAATGTCCTATCTGGGAATTCAGATTATTTATGACATGCTGAATCAGAGGGAGGATACCTATTGCGAGCGTCTTTATTCGCCTTGGATGGATTTGGATGCCATTATGAGGGAACGCCATATTCCACTGTTTGCCCTGGAATCCCAGGATGCAATTAAGGATTTTGATTTTCTTGCAATGACCCTTCAATATGAAATGTGCTATACCAATGTTCTGCAGATTTTGGATTTGAGCCAGATTCCGCTGAAATCCAAAGATCGGACGCTGGAGCATCCTTTTGTCATCGGCGGCGGGCCTTGCGCCTATAACCCGGAGCCGCTGGCTGAATTTTTTGATATATTTTATATCGGCGAGGGAGAGACCGTCTATAATGAATTGATGGACTGTTATAAAATATGGAAGAAAAAAGGTGGAACCCGAAAGGAATTTTTAGTCGAAGCTGCGAAGATTCCGGGACTTTACGTCCCATCTTTATATGCAGTGACCTATCATGAGGATGGAACGATTCAATCCTTTGAGCCGTTGGAACCGGGAATCCCAACAAAAATTAAGAAACAGGTGGTTACGGATTTAAGTCATACTTATTATCCGTCAAAACCGGTTGTTCCTTTTATAAAGGTGACTCAGGACAGGGTGGTGCTCGAAATCCAGCGGGGCTGCATCCGCGGCTGCCGATTTTGTCAGGCCGGGGCTGTCTATCGCCCAAACAGGGAAAGGGATTTGGAATTTTTAAAGAAGTACGCCCATGATATGCTGACATCGACGGGCCATGAGGAAATTTCCCTGAGTTCTTTAAGTTCCAGCGATTATTCCCGGCTGGAAGAATTGACGACCTATCTGATTCAGGAATTCGGTGTAAAGAAGCGGGTAAATATATCCCTTCCGTCCCTGCGTATTGACGCTTTTTCCCTGGATGTGATGAGCCAGGTGCAGGATGTGAAAAAAAGCAGCCTGACCTTTGCCCCGGAGGCCGGTTCTCAGCGCATGCGGGATGTTATCAATAAAGGGCTGACTGAAGAGGATATCTTTTCCGGCGCCATGGAAGCCTTCAACGGCGGCTGGAACCGGGTGAAACTCTATTTTATGCTCGGTCTTCCCGGTGAAACATATGAGGATATCGAGGGGATTGCAAAATTGTCCAATGACATTGCCGCCCTCTATTATACTATTCCGAAGGATAAACGGCCCGGGGCCCGTGTGGATGTGGTATCCAGCACGTCTTTCTTTGTGCCGAAGCCATTTACGCCGTTTCAGTGGGTTGCTCAGAATACAACGGAACAGTTTAAAGATAAGCAGCATTTTTTAAGCCGAAAGATGAAAGAGCAGCTCAACCGCAAGAGTATGCGCTATAACTGGCATGATTTTGATTTAACAGCGCTCGAAGGCTTTTTGGCCAGAGGAGACCGGAAAGTCGGGGAGGTTATTTATAAAGCCTATAAAAAAGGCTGCATGTTTGACTCATGGTCCGAATATTTTTATTATGACCGCTGGCTGGAAGCCATGGATGAATGCGGCATTGATGCGTCCTTCTATACCGGGCGCACCAGGGAATATGATGAAATCCTCCCGTGGGACTTCATTGATGCCGGCGTGACAAAAGAATTTTTATGGCGGGAATATGTTCAGTCCCAAAAAGAAACGGTAACGCCGAACTGCCGGATGCAGTGTTCTGGCTGTGGCTGCCGGGTTTACGAAGGAGGTGTCTGCTTTGAAGGTGAGAATTAAATTTGCAAAGGAAGGGATTATGCGCTTTATCGGCCATCTGGATATGATGCGCTATTTTCAGAAAGCTTTTCGCCGTTCCGGAATCGATATTCAATATTCCCAGGGCTACAGTCCTCACCAGCTTATTTCATTTGCAGCGCCTTTGGGTGTGGGGCTGACCAGCACCGGAGAATATATGGATATTGTTATGGGAGAGTGCCCTTCATCGGAAGAATTGGTGCGCCGAATCAATGAACAGATGGTTGAAGGCGTACGGATTCTAAGCGCTGTGGCCCTGCCGGATGACAGTAAAAATGCCATGTCCATTGTTACAACCGCTGATTATCGGATAAACTTCCGGGAAAATATGGCGCCGGATTTTGATTTGGCGGCGGCCATTGAAAGTTTTATGGCCCAGGATGAAATTATTGTGACGAAGAAAACAAAGAAGAGTGAAAAAACAATGGATATCAAGCCGATGATTCACTGTTTCAGAGCAGAAGGCGACGGTTGTTTTATGAATGTGGCTACGGGAAGTACCCAGAATTTAAAGCCGGAGCAGGTCATGGCTACTCTGTATCAATTTATGGGTAGAGAGTTTGACGGCTTTACAATCTATATTCACCGGGCAGAAACCTACGGCGCTGATTTTAAAACACTGGAATCTTATGGAAGCAGAATAGAGTGAACCGGAATATGTCGAAAGAAGTTATTATTACAAACTATAAAAATCAATATTTAGTCGTATCCCTGGACAACGGAAAGGCTGTGGAGATGTTTTTAAAAGCCCCGGATGCCCTGAAAATCGGCGATATTTTTGTGGGAAAGGTTAAAAATATCGTAAATAATATTCAGGCCGCTTTCGTGGAAATCCAGCCGGGGGTTATCGGCTATTACTCGTTGAAATCGAATCCGAATCACATTTTTTCAAGGCCGTCCAACGGAAAATTAAAAAACGGCGATGAAATTCTTGTCCAGGTGGAACGGGGAAGTATAAAGAATAAAGCGCCGGTGCTCACAAGTAAAATCCAGCTTTCCGGAAGGCATATGGTTTTTCTTGGAAATCAGCAATTTGTCGGCATTTCAAAAAAGATTAATGCCGTCGGGCGTCGGGATGCCTTAAAAGAAATGGGAAAACGTTTGACGGATGGGACAGGCAGGGGAATCATATTTCGGACAGGCAGCGCTGATAAGGACGACGCAGTGCTGATGGAAGAATATCATTCTCTTGAGGTTGACTATAAAAAAATTATGTCAATCTATCAGAGCCGAACCTGTTTTTCTAAAATTTATGCCTCCTCGAGAGACTGGCTGAGTTATGTCCATGCCATCCCTAAGCCGTCTCTGAGAATTTTGACAGATATACCGGAAGTCTATCAGGAAATCCGCAGCCAGTATGCGGGAGATGACAGTGCTCCGCTTTGTGAACTTTATAAGGACGATTCTTATCCACTGATAAAATTGAAAAGTCTGGAAACACAGATAGGGCGCGCTTTGTCGAAAAATGTATGGCTCAAATCCGGCGCTTCGCTGGTTATCGAGACAACAGAAGCCCTGACATCCATTGATGTAAATACAAGCAGAACAGAAATCCATAAAAGTAACGAGGAAACTTTTTTGCAGATTAATATGGAAGCGGCGGCGGAAATATGTAGACAATTGCGGCTTCGCAATCTATCCGGCATTATTATTATCGATTTTATCAACCTTTCTTCAAAAGAAGCGGAAGAGAAGCTGATGTCCGAACTGGGAAAACTTTCCAGAGAGGATTCAGTCCAGTTAAATCTGATTGATATGACGCCTTTGGGACTTGTTGAAATGACTCGTAAGCGCACTTACCGTCCGCTTCATGAACAGATAAAGGAGGCCGGGGATTTTGAATAAAGAACGCTATCTTTCTCTGATTCACTGGGCCGGAGAACAGCCGGCACGAAAAAAGATATTTTGTTTTCTGAGCAGAATTCTTCCTATAGTTATTGGCGTTGTCTATATACTTTGTCTGCTCGGCTGTTTATTTGTCTATCCGGTTTTGCTTTTGCGGCTGGCCCTGCGTCCGGCCCTTTGTTTTTTGACAGTCACCCTTTTGAGAAAAATCCTTAAATTTCCAAGGCCCTATGATGTGTATGGCTATATTCCCCTCTGTGATCATCACCCGGGAAAAGGCTGCAGTTTTCCAAGCCGTCATACCGCCAGCGCAGCGATTATTGCTCTGGAAATTTTTCATTTATGGCGGGGAATCGGAGCAATTATGCTTCTTTTAGCCCTGTCGGTTGGATTGCTCCGCATTTTATGCGGGAACCATTTTATAAAAGATGTCCTTGCTGCCTATGGGATTGCTTTATTATTCAATATTCTGTAAATATTGAATTGCATTTTAAAATATTCTAAAAATTTATATATTTAGTTGACATTTTCTGAATATTATGCTATCATATAAGCAAATAAAAAGAATTTTATAATTTATATATAAAGGGGGTTTGTTTATGGGTAATAATTATGTTATTACAATAGGCCGTGAATATGGCAGTGGTGGTTTTGAGATTGGTAAGAAACTTGCAGAAAAACTTGGCATTGGATTCTATGATAAAAATCTGATTGATGCAGCGGCTGAGAAGAGCGGTATTCACATTGATATGCTCCATAAAGCCGATGAAAGACCTGCGAATCCATTGACAAATCCATTCCTTCATCCGGGATATGAGGCCGGCACATTAAATGACCGCCTGTTCTGGGCCCAGTCCGAAGTTATTCGGGAACTGGCAGACAAGGAATCCTGTGTTATTATTGGACGCTGTGCCGATTTTGTTTTAAGAGACCATGAAAATATACTTCGTATTTTCATTCAGGCACCTCTGGCTGACCGGGTTGCACGTATTTCCGATAAATATCTGATTGAGATTCCATCGGAAGCAAAGAAAGAAGTGCTGCGCACAGATAAATTACGCCGGAGCTATTATCAGTTCTATACAGATGATAAATGGGGAAGCAGAGAACACAAGGATTTGGTTATCAACAGCAGTGTTCTCGGAATTGACGGAACAGTGGAATTTATTAAAGAATTTGTTGAAAAGAAATTCAAATAATAAACCTGATAGAAACCCCTAATTTGATGTACATCAAGGGCTGCCAATAATGGCAGCCCATTTCATTATTTTGTATGGTTCTTTTTATTTTCGGACTGGTTCAATAGGTCGGACAACTGGTATAATTGTATTTAAATTGTATTGAAAAAACATGATAAGTACATCAATTTTCATTGACTTTCATATTTAAAGAGACTACTATATAGGTGTAAGGACGAGACAGATTGCAACGAAAAAAAGGGGGCTTTTATATGAGTGGCAATTACATTATTACAATCGGACGGGAATACGGCAGTGGCGGTCTTGAAATCGGACAGAAACTGGCTGAAAAGTTAGGCATCAAATGTTACGATAAAGAATTAATCAACCTTGTCGCTGAGAAAAGAAATTTTAAGAAAGAAATTCTTGAAAAAGCGGATGAGAAAAGAGGAAGTTCTTTTCTTGAACCATCCGGAAACTTTTTCCCAAGCAGACCTTCTAAAAACCTTCCTGCTTTTGGAGCCTTTGGCAAAACCATGAATGACAAGGTATTTCTGATGGAATCAGCGGTCATCCACAGCCTGGCCAAAGAAGAATCCTGTGTGATTATCGGACGTTGTGCCGATGTTTTGTTGAAAGACAGAGAGAATGTTCTCACTGTTTTTATTCAGGCTCCGAAGGAGGCCCGTATTAAACGCTTAGCCGAACGGCTTCAGTTGTCTGAAGATATGGCAGAAAAGGAAATGCGGCGCATTGATAAAATTCGCGCATCCTACTATCAGTTTTATACGGACAAAAAGTGGGGCGGCAGAGACAATTTTGATTTGGTTATTAACAGTGCGGTTCTCGGAATCGACAACACAGTAGACTTTATAAAGAATGCCGTGGAGAGTAAATTCCGCTAAAGTTTCCGCTAAAGTCCGCAAATTTCTCAGATCAAAACCATTGACAATATTTGACCTCCATGGTAAACTGTTCTAGTGTGCCGCTCAGTGGGGTTTTAAGTTCCTTTTGGACACCGAAGCTGGCGAGTTTTATTATTAGGAGGTGCCATATGTACGCGATTATAGCAACAGGTGGTAAACAGTACAAAGTATCTGAAGGCGACGTTATCCGTGTTGAAAAACTTGGTGTCGAAGCCGGTGAATCCGTTGTATTTGATAAGGTTCTTGTTGTCAGCGGTGATGATGTGAAAGTTGGTAACCCAACAGTTGAAAACGCAACCGTTTCCGGAACAGTTATGTGTGAAGGAAGAGCAAAAAAAGTCATCGTTTACAGATATAAGAGAAAAACCGGATATCACAAAAAGAATGGTCACAGACAGGCGTATACACAGGTTAAGATTGATAAGATCAACGCTTAATCCGGGTAATGAATCATGATTTGGGTAACTGTTGTCCGCACAAAGGACAACCAGATTCGCTCTTTCCAGGTTTCCGGTCATGCCGGATATGCGGAGAGGGGACAGGATATTGTGTGCAGTGCAGTTTCTGCATTAACGATTACAACAATTAATGCCCTGTCCATGTATACTTCGCAAGCTTTTGAGACAGATGCGGATGAGGAAAGCGGTTGTATTACCGTAAATTTCCCGGAACCGCTGAATCATGACGGAGAGCTTCTGGTAAATTCTATGATTCTCGGATTACGAACCATTGAAAATGAGTATAACGACGAATATATACACGTAGATTTCAGGGAGGTGTAGACGATGTTAAAAATGAACCTTCAGTTTTTCGCTCATAAAAAGGGTGTTGGTTCCACAAAAAACGGCAGAGATTCCGAATCTAAACGTTTAGGAGCGAAAAGAGCAGACGGACAGTTTGTAAAAGCCGGAAATATTCTTTACAGACAGCGTGGTACTAAAATCCATCCAGGCGTAAATGTTGGCCGCGGTGGCGATGATACATTATTTGCTTTAGTTGACGGTGTTGTAAGATTCGAAAGAAAAGGTAGAGATAAAAAACAGGTTTCTATCTATCCGGTAGCAGCAAACGAATAAGAATGAACAGGCGACTTCAGATTTTAGTATTAAGATTTGAAGTCGTTTTTTCTTAACTGGGCAAAACATCCCTATAGGAAGGATGAAAAATAAATGTTTGTAGATAAAGCTAAAATATATGTCCGCTCCGGCAAGGGCGGCGACGGCCACGTCAGCTTTCGGAGAGAGCTTTTTGTTCCGGCCGGCGGACCGAATGGCGGTGACGGCGGCAAGGGCGGCGATGTCATTTTTGTTGTGGACAAGGGGCTGAACACGCTGACAGATTTTCGTCATATCCGCAAATATACGGCGGGCGACGGCGAACCGGGCGGTAAAAACCGATGCCACGGTTCCGACGGCGCGGATATGATTATCAAAGTGCCGGAAGGGACCATTATAAAAGAAGAAGAATCCGGCCTTGTCATTGCCGATATGTCCGGCGATAATGAGCGCATGGTTCTCTTAAAGGGCGGACGCGGCGGCAAGGGAAATCAGCATTATGCCACGCCAACCATGCAGGCGCCGAAATACGCTCAACCGGGGCAGAAGGCTCAGGAACTCAATCTGATTCTGGAATTAAAGGTTATTGCGGACGTGGGGCTGGTTGGTTTCCCAAATGTTGGTAAATCCACATTTCTGGCGCGCGTCACCAATGCAAAGCCGAAAATCGCCAATTATCATTTTACAACTTTAAGCCCGAATCTCGGGGTTGTGGATTTGGATGGCAGCGATGGATTTGTCATTGCCGATATTCCGGGAATTATCGAGGGCGCTTCAGAGGGCGTTGGCCTTGGGCATGAATTTTTGCGCCATATTGAGAGAACCCGGGTGATTATCCATATTGTGGATGCGGCCGGAGTCGAGGGAAGAGACCCGATTAACGACATTCATATGATTCAGAAAGAATTATCGGCTTATAATGAACTGCTGGCCGGAAGGCCCCAGGTTATTGCGGCTAATAAAATCGACGCCCTGTATGAAGGCGAAAATGATGACGCCATTCAGCTTCTGAAGGAGGAGTTTGAACCGGAGGGCATGAAAGTATTTCCTATTTCGGCGGTCAGCGGCAAGGGTGTCCGGGAATTGCTCTACTATGTAAACAATCTTCTCAAGGAAATCGGTGAAGAAAAAATTACTTTTGAGAGAGAGTATTTTCCGGAACAGATTGAAGAGAATCTTCCATTTACCGTATTCAAATCGGAGGAGGAAGAGGATGTATATCACGTGGAAGGACCGCGGATTGAGCGTATGCTTGGATATACAAATCTGGAATCTGAAAAGGGCTTTGATTTCTTCCAGAAATTTATGAAAGAAAACGGCGTTTTGGATGAACTGGAAGCACTTGGCATTCAGGACGGCGATACCGTAAAGGTTTATTATCACGAATTTGAATATTATAAATAACAGGAGGGCAAGGTTTTGATAAAAAACAGTAAGCAGCGAGCTTATTTAAAAGGGCTTGCAATGAATATAACCCCGATTTTTCAAATCGGCAAATCAAGCCTGACGCCGGAATTGACAAAGGCTGTGGATGAAGCTCTGGCGGCCAGAGAATTGATTAAAATTTCTGTTTTGCAGAATTGTCTTGATGATCCGCGGGCCATTGCCGAATATCTGAGTGAACGTACCCGTTCTGAGGTGGTACAGGTGATTGGAAAAAAGATTGTTCTTTACAGAGAAGGTAAGGATAAAAAGAAAAAAATAGTTCTCCCGGAAAGATAAGGGGGCTTGGATGTGAAAAAAGTCGGTATTATGGGCGGTACATTCAATCCCATCCATCTCGGCCATCTTATGTTGGCGGAAAATGCCTATGATTTTTTCAAATTAGATGAAATATGGTTCTTGCCATCGGCAGACCCGCCCCATAAGACAGAGCAGAAGGTGCTTGATTACCGTCATCGCAGCCGGATGACAGAGCTGGCAGTCAGGGATATTCCTTATTTTATAAAATCAGATTTTGAAGCCCGTCGCCATGAAAGAAGCTATACGGCAGAAACATTGCGTTTGCTCCATGAAGCTTATCCCGATATTGAATTTTATTTCATTATGGGCGCCGATTCTCTGTTTCAGATTGAAACCTGGTATGCGCCTGAAAAAGTTATGGCCCAGGCCATACTTCTGGTTGCTGTGCGCGACCATCATCCCATCGAAGAAATGCAGAGTCAGATAGCTTATCTGACACAGAAATATAATGCCCGTATCCAATTGATGAATATGCCGGAAATCGACATATCGTCGAAGGCTATCCGACAGCGGGCAGCCCGCCGGGAATCTATCCGCTTTTTTGTACCGGAAGCTGTGCGGGACTATATTATTCAACATGATTTATATAAAGGAGATGAAGCGCAGGATGAAATGCAGCATTGAGGATATTCAAAATAAATTAAGGAAGAATCTGAAGGGCAGCCGTTTCATTCATACCCTGGGCGTTGAATATACTTCCGTTTGTCTTGCCATGAAATATGGAGAAGATTTGGAAAAGGCAGAACTGGCCGGACTTCTTCACGACTGTGCCAAAGAGCTTCCTGAGAAGAAAATGATAAAAATATGCCGCAATCACAGCGAAAAAATTTCGAAAATGGAATTTGAACAGCCTTTTCTTCTCCACGGAAAAGCAGGGGCATGTATTGCAAAAGACAAATTCGGTGTCGAGGATGAAGCAGTTCTCAATGCCATCCGGTATCATACAACAGGGCGTCCGGCAATGACCTTGCTTGAAAAGATTGTTTTTGTTGCCGATTATATTGAGCCCAATCGAAAAAAAGCGGACCGGCTCCCTGAGCTTCGCCGTCTGGCTTTTGAAAATCTGGATGAAGCGGTTCTCCGGATTTTAGAGCAGACATTGGATTACCTGGAGAAGACAGGAAAGCAGATTGACCGCCATACAATGATAACACGTGATTATTATAAGAAATTATTAAGGAGTTCAGAATGAATAAATCAAAAGAAATGACAAGTCTGGCGATTAAAGCGCTGGAGGATAAAAAAGGAAATGACATTCGGGTTATTGATATTCAGGATGTATCCATTATTGCAGACTACTTTATTATTGCCAGCGGAAGCAATCGGAATCAGGTGCAGACGATGGCGGATAACGTTGAAGATGTTCTCGGGCGTGCCGGCTACGAGCCGCGTCAGACGGAAGGTTATGGCACAGCCGCCTGGATTTTGATGGATTATAATGACATTATCGTCCATATTTTTTCCGAGGAAGACCGCTTATTCTATGATTTAGAAAGAATATGGCGGGACGGCAAAAGTGTCGGCATCGATGAATTTAAAAATATAGATAGTAAAGTCGACTAGTCTCTATCTTAAATTGTGTTTTAAAATTTCATATTCGCAGGGATGCATTCCCCGAATAAAAAAATATTCCTCCAAAAAGCGTTTCAAGCTTTTTGGAGGAATATTTTTTTGCACCTACATATCCATGCGGAGCAATCCGATTACTTTCCCTAATATTTCAACATGGTCGCAAATGATAGGCTCCATCGTGTCATTTTCCGGTTGCAGGCGATAATGTCCATTCTCTTTATAGAATGTCTTTACTGTGGCGGAATCGCCGATCATAGCAACGACCATATCTCCGTTTTTAGCGGTAGAGCGCTGTTCAACAATCACTGTATCCCCGTTGTAAATACCGGCGTTAATCATACTGTCGCCCCGTACCTTAAGCATAAATACCACAGCATTAGGGAGATACTCAACCGGAATCGGGAAGTAGTCTTCAATATTTTCCTGGGCCAGAATCGGTTCTCCGGCAGTGATCGTTCCAATAATCGGAACATTCGTCATCTCCCGGCGAGTCAGCGCAAAGGCATCATCAATCACCTCAATCGTTCTCGGCTTTGTTGGGTCCCGGCGGATATAACCTTTCTCCTCAAGGGATGAAAGATGGGCATGGACCGAAGATGTAGATTTTAAATGAACAGCTATACAAATCTCCCGGACTGAAGGCGGATAGCCCTTCTGCAAGATTTCAGACTTTATATAATCAAGAATTTGTTGTTGTTTTTCGGTTAATTGACCGGCCATAGAAAATCCTCCTTTTCTTTTTTCTTGTTTACTATCATATCACATTTTCTCGAACATTGCAAACAAATAACGAACAAATATTCGAAAAAAATTTAAAAATCCTATTGACAAAAGAACGGATGTTCAATATAATGCAGATATACAAACAAATGTTCAATCTAAAATTTTATGAATTGTAACAAAAAGATAGATGCACATTCTATAAAGAGAGATTACTCAAGGAGGGGTTACTTATGAAGAAGATATTTATGGCAGCGATTTTACTTGGTTTATTGGGGATGATTCTGGTTTTTCATTGGAATGTGGCCGAGGTTGAAGCGAACGATTCCATGAAAATAAACGAACGCAAATATTTTACAAGTTATGTGGTTGAGAAGGACGATACATTATGGGATATAGCCGAGCGTTTTTCAACGTCGGAATATTCATCCATTCATTGCTACATTAAAGAGGTTATGGAAAGTAATCATTTGGAGTGTTCGGAAATCAAAGAGGGACAGTTATTGATTTTGCCCTATTATGCGGATGAACCGATTTTAGATTTATAATTGATAAATATTTGATTACATATTTTTTGAATGTTTTTTTGGTTCCGGCGTATACTAAGCGGAGGAGGATTGTATATGTCGGAATCTATATGGGAAAAGAATACGGCGATTCCAAAAGGGAATCGCCTGGAAAGGGATATGAGAACCGATGTGTGTATTATCGGCGCAGGAATGGCCGGAATACTTGCGGGTTATATGCTTCAAAAACAGGGGTACGAAGTTATTATTCTTGAAGCCGCTCGCATAGGCAGCGGCCAGACCCACGGTACAACGGCAAAAATTACATCTCAGCACGGCCTTATATACAGCCGTTTATGCAGAAATTTCGGTTCGGCCGGGGCATGGCAATACGCCTTGGCTAATGAGAGCGCCATAGACAGTTATGAGCAGGTGATTCATGAGGAGCACATTTCCTGTGATTTTAAGCGGTGTGCTTCTTATCTTTATACGCAGAAATCGCCGGAATTACTCGAAGAGGAAGCTGAAGCCGCAAGAATCTGCGGTATTCCGGCCAGATTAACAAAAGATATTGAATTGCCGATGGATGTTTCATCTGCCCTGGAGTTTCCGAATCAGGCGTCATTTCATCCATTAAAATTTTTATATGCACTCTCGGAAAAATTAACTGTTTATGAGAATTCAAAGGTTATTGATGTCTCCGGGCGGAGTGTGAAAACCGAACACGGAAAAGTGTGGGCAAAGCATATTATTTTTGCCTGTCATTTTCCTTTTGTAAATATGCCCGGATACTATTTTATGCGTCTCTATCAGGAGAGAAGTTATATTCTTGCGCTGAAGCAGGCGATAAACCTTGAAAACTATTATTACGGTATTGATAGTGACGGCCTGTCTTTTCGAAGCGCCGGGGATAACCTTCTCATCAGCGGCGGTAATCACCGCACCGGCGCCCGATTAACAGAAAGTCCTTATCGCCTTCATACTGAAACTGCGGCAAAGCTATGGCCCGACGCCTTTGCCGTGGCCCAATGGTCCGCTCAGGACTGTATGAGTCCGGACGGCGTTCCTTATATTGGTCATTTTTCGAGAAAGAAGCAAAATTGGTATGTTGCCACAGGATTTGGAAAATGGGGCATGAGCAGTTCCATGGTCAGCGCAAAGATTTTGTCGAATCTGATTTCGGGCCATGGAGAGATACGGCAGGATGTTTTTTATCCGCGAAGAGAATTGTGTGCCGAGGCGATGATTGGATATTTGAAAAATGGCCTCCACACGGTAAAAGATTTTAGTAAGTATTTGATTCCGAAGCCGAGGAAGGTATGTACCCATCTCGGGTGCCCGCTGACATGGAATCCAGAAGAGAAAACTTATGAATGTCCATGTCACGGTTCACGCTTTGACTCCGAAGGCCATTTGATGAGCGGGCCGGCCCGGAAAAATCTTCATGACAAGTGACAGATAACTCTGCCGGTGTACTCGAAGGTGAGAGAACAGGGCTATTGTTTTTCGCGCAGTGTAACGGCTTTGGCGGCCATTCGGCGCCGGCTGTCCTCAAGGGAAGCATAATGCTTTTTCGTCGTATTAACGTCTTTATGGCCGAGAACGTCAGCCACAAGATAGATATCTCCAGTTTCATTATAAAGATTTGTGCCATAAGTGCTGCGCAGCTTATGAGGCGTAATATTTTTCATGGTGGTTACAGTTTTTGCGTATTTTTTAACCAGATTTTCAACGGAACGGACAGACATCCGTTTTCTCTGCATGGAGAGGAAGAGAGCGTTAGTATGCCCCGGAAGGGCCTCAATTCTTTTCCTTTCCTCAAGGTAGGGGAGAAGCGCTTCTAAAACTTCATCGCCGAAATAAACAATCACTTCGTTGCCGCCTTTTCGGACAATTTTGATGCCGTTATTTTTCAAATCAATATCATCTATATTCAGGCCAACACACTCCGAAACACGGATTCCCGTACCTAAAAAGAGGGTGAGCAGAGCTAAATCCCGGACTTTTGTCTTTTCGTGATAAGCCAGTTGTTTTCCGGTCAGCTGTTCGCCGGATTCCACATTGTCCAGAAGCCGGGCCACCTCATCAATATCCAGCCGGATGATGGTTTTATCGTGCAGCTTCGGCGCAGAGACAAGGGCAGCCGGATTAGTTACAATTAGTTCCTTTTTGAAGAAGTAATTATAAAAGGTTTTCAGGGAAGCCAGTTTGCGGGCGATTCCCCTTTCTGTATTCGTGAAAGTTTTTCCGTCCTTTTCATAGAGTTTTAAGTATTCCAGATATTCTTCAATATCCAAAGCTTTTACTTTATCCAGTATATCCATCGGTATATCGCGCATCTTCATCTTGCCGACGGATGGATTATATTGTTGGAGGAACTCAAAAAATATCCGCAGATCATAGCCGTATCCCAAACGGGTCCTGGAGGATGTCCTCGGTTCAATTCCGCGGAAAAAGGCGAGGGTGAAGGCGGGAAGTTCCTGAAGAAGTTCCCGGAGCTTTCTTTGATTTTCAATATTATTTTGTTCCTGATAGGTATATTCCTTCATTATGACCGCCTCCTGGTTATATATTGTTCAGTTTATCAGCCAGCGCCGCGTCGATTTTAGGCCAGGAAGAAATGTTGCCGTTGATGATGGCATGAAACATTTTGTCCATAACGCCGGGATGTTCGCTGTTTAACTGTTTTAAAAGATTCTTCATATATTCCCGCTTTGTATTGCCGTCAGCCGGACAAGGATTTTTGCTGACCGGAAGGTCATATTTGTTTTTAAAGCCAATGACATCGGCCTCATAGACAAATAATAATGGCCGTATAACCGTCAAATCCATTCTGTCCAGATAAGTCACCGGGGAATAACAGTAAAAACGGCCCTCAAACATTAAAGACATGAGCATCGTTTCCACCAAATCATCCCTGTGGTGACCATAGGCAATCTTATTGCAGCCGTGGGCTTTGGCAACCTGATTTAAAGAGCCTTTACGCATTTTGGCACAGAGGGAACAGGGATTTTTCTCCCTGCGCTCATCAAAGATGATTTTTCCTATATCTGTTTTGACAACCGTGTATGGGACACCCAGTTCGGCGCACAATACGGCAATAGCAGCCGTTTCAAAACCGTCGAATCCCAAATCCACCGTGATGGCTTCAATTTCAAAGGGATTCGGATAAAACCGTTTTAATCCATGGAGCGCATATAATAGTGTAAGGCTGTCTTTGCCGCCGGAAATGCCGATGGCGATTTTATCGCCGGGCTGAATCATCTGATAAGTGTCCACGGCCTTGCGGGTAAAGCTTAAGAGCTGTTGTAATTTCATAATTTGTAAAACCTTTCTCTAAAATCTTTAAAATAAAATCTATAGAAGTGAATCCGGCATCAAAATATCGAATATGGAGATATTGTTGCCGGGACGTTCATAGAATACCATATTCCGGCTTTTTTTGCAATATCTTTTCGGAAAAGCTGTGTTTAGCGAATAGATTGATGCAGAAAGAAAAGACTGCTCTTTTATCGAACAGTCTCTGAATTTGCCGATATTCACCGGTGAGTTATTTGGACAAGCCTCTCAGCTTATGAAGGATATCTTCAAAATAATCCGGCAACGGCGTTTCGAATTCCATATATTCTCCGGTTGTCGGATGGATGAAACCAAACACCTTGGCGTGAAGCATTTGCCCCTGGGTTTTAAAAGGCTGTCTGGCCGGGCCGTAAACCAAATCGCCAACCAGCGGATGACCGATGGATGCCATGTGTACGCGAATCTGATGGGTACGGCCAGTTTCCAATTCACATTCCACATAGGTATAATTGCCGAATCGCTCTAAAACTTTATAATGGGTAACCGCCGGCTTGCCGTTTTTATAATTGACGGCCATTTTCTTTCTGTCCACCGGGTGACGCCCGACAGGCGCATCCACGGTGCCTGAATCTTCCGTCAGATTATGCCATACAAGGGCGTGATATTTTCGCGTGATGCTGTGAACCTTTAACTGCTCTGCAATACAGTTATGGGCCTTATCGTTTTTACATATAATAAGAACTCCTGTCGTATCCTTATCAATCCGATGAACAATGCCCGGGCGCATCACGCCGTTAATTGATGACAGACAATCTTTACAGTGATATAACAGGGCGTTCACCAGCGTGCCGTCCAAATGGCCGGCGCTTGGATGGACCACCATATCCTTCGGCTTGTTTACAAGAAGCACGTCCTTATCTTCATAGAGAATATCCAAAGGAATGTTCTGAGGCTCGATATCGAGGCTGACAGGCTCAGGGAGGGCCACTTCTACCCTTTCCCCTTCATTTACCTTATAATTAGCTTTGACAGGCTTTAAATCGACGGTAACAAGGCCGTCCTTAATCAGCTTTTGAATATAGGAACGGGATACGCCGTCCATGCGTTCGCTAATGAATTTATCGATGCGCAGGGCGTTCATTTCCTTTTCAACCAACCAGCTATTCATGGCGGCCTCCCTTTTTAGGATTTATGAAATCAAAATCGCTGTCCTCTTTATATACGAATATTGAAACAAAAATTAATAAAAAGGCAGCAATGACCACGTACATATCCGCCACATTGAATATCGGGAAATCAATTAATTCAAAATAAATAAAATCAACGACATAATGTCTGAAAAGCCGGTCGATAAAATTGCCGATGGCCCCTGCTGTGACCATTACCGCAATAATGCGGAGCCACAGATATTTTTTTGTATCCGGAATACGGGAATAAATCCATAAAACCACTGCCAGAATGATGACGGTGGAAACGATTAAAATCGGAATCTGCCCCTGCATGATTCCCCATACGGCGCCGCGGTTTTCATGATATGTGAAGGACAATACACCCTGTATCAGAGGGATGCTGTCTACCGGTTTTATATGAAGCAATACCATATATTTTGTCCACTGGTCCAAAATAATCAGCAGGACGGCTCCAATAAGCGCTTTTAAGTATTTCATAAACAAGCTCCTATTCCTTCCAGAATTTCATTATCGGCCACTTCCCGGTCGATAAAAGCATTTCCCGGCGACTCGAGAAGAATAAATTTCACCTTGCCGCCGTCCATTTTTTTGTCCGATTTCGTTGCCGCAAGAATGTCCCCCGGATTCAGTCCATCCACCCGGATTGGAAGGTGAAATGCCTTCAGCGCTTCTTTTATATCCTGACAGTCTTCCTGAGAAATCAGTCCTTTGTGCATGGAAATTGCCGCGGCGGCGACCATTCCGAGGGAAACACATTCACCGTGGAGCCATTCGAAATCTTTCAGTTTTTCAACCGAATGGCCAACCGTATGGCCGAAATTCAAAAGCGCTCTCTCACCCTGTTCCTTCGGGTCCCGCTCAACCACGCCGCCCTTTATCCGGCAGCTTTCATAAATCATATGCTCCAGGGTATCATAATCCCTTTCCAGTATCATAGCCGCATGGGCTTTTATCCATTCATAATAATCTCTATTTTTAATCAGTCCATGCTTGATAACCTCGGCCATACCCGCGCAGACCTGGCGGTCATCCAGTGTTTTTAAGGTGTTCAGATTCATATAGACTAAGGCCGGCTGGTGAAAGGCTCCCACCATATTTTTATACTGCTGGAAATCTACTCCGGTTTTTCCGCCGATACTGCTGTCTACCTGGGACAACAGGGTTGTCGGAAGCTGTATAAAGTCGATGCCGCGCAGATAAGTAGCCGCCGCATATCCGGCCATATCCCCGGTAACGCCGCCGCCAAGGGCGATAATATAATCTTTTCTGTCAAACTTTTCGATAATTAATTTCTCATAAATTTTTTCGATAACTGTGAGATTTTTACTCGCTTCGCCCGCTTCAAAAACAAAATGTGTGACTTTGGAAGCCAGGCCGCAGCACATATTGGCAATTTCCTTTAAATACAAAGGCGCCACCTGACTGTCAGTGACAATACACACTTTTCGGCCGGAAACACCGAGTTCTTCAAGTTTTTCTCTCAGATGGCCGTAGGAATTATCCAGACAGATATCGTAGATTTTCTTTTCTCCGTTTCGAATTTCAATTGTTTTCAATTACGGCACCCTCTTCCATGCAATTGATGAACGAAGAAAGAGCCTGCCAGACACCTTTTAATCCGTGCAGACTCTCCTCCTATTTCTTTTGTTTATTTATCAAAAATGCTTGCAATATCTTTAATCATAGTGTCATCTTCTGTGACTGTTTCATCCATATCATCTTCGGCCTCTTTCGCCGCATTGGCAGCAACCTGGGCGGCCGCTTCCTGATACACCGGTTTTGCTTCCGGAGCTTCGCTGACAACAAGGGATTCCACTTTTGCCAGCTCAATATTAAACGCACTGCTGGACAACAATTCCATCTGGGCGGAAGCCAGAGCTTTATACTGAGATTTATAAGCCTCATATCTCTGGATCAATTCAGTTGTCATGGAACGGATATTTTCAAGTTCCTGCTTTGCATCAGCGACAATCGCTTCTGCTTTGACGCGGGCTTCCTGCTCGATCACAGCCGCATTTGTCTTTGCGGATGCAATGGTTTCCTCAGAAGTTGTCTCAGCAAGCACAAGGGCTTTCTGCAGTGATTTTTCAATATCTTTATAACGGCTCAGACTTTCATTTAAAAGCCCTGTCTTATCTTTGAGTTCCATATTTTCCCTATACAATGTTTCATAATCCGCATAAAGATTGGTCAAAAAGCTGTCTACATCCGCTTTTGAATACCCCATACCAGATTTAAAAGTTTTTGCCTGTACATCAATTGGTGTTAACATAGACACTCCTCCTATACATATTTGTGTATTTCAACGATACACTTGTTTTTCTTTGATTTATTTTTATTATCTGAAAAAATAAATTTTCCTTTGTGGCGAACAGAAATCTTATCCCCATCCTTCAGCGCAGCGCCATTGGATGTGTTCAGACGGCCGTTAATATAAACCTGTCCGCCCTCAATAAGTCCGCAGGACTGGGAACGGGACAAATGAAAAGCCAGACTGATCACCGCATCCAAACGCAGGGAATTGACTGTTCCGTGAATGATCTCAAATTTCGGTTTGGCAATGGATTCGGGAATATCGATAACCTTTGCCCGGACGCTCGTATGCCGCACCTGGGTTAATTCCTGAATAATAAAATCCCGGACCCTCTCCAGGCACAAAACTCTGGCGGTAGAACCTTCCATCAAAAGGTCGCCAATGCAGCTTCTTTCCAGCCCCAGGCCGAGGATACTTCCCAGAAAATCTCTGTGTCCTAATTTTTCTGCATATTTTGGATAGGACGGGCTGATCTCCAGCCAGCAGACCGGATAGTCCCCAACCTCTGTCTCAGAAAAAACGGCAATCTTACGCTCCGCAAAATCATAGCCGCCGTAAAGTTCAGCCCCAATCGGCCCTTTAAAATACTGAAGAAGCAGACTTTGGGCGTTCATATCCAGAAAATCAGAAAAACAGGGACGGCTCTGATAATAGGCTCTTTCTGATAAATCATTAAAATGCTTTAATAACATTTGTTCTTCTCTTGTCATAATTCCTACCTCGGCGACATCGCCAGACATAACTGGCAGCCGTAAGTGACCAGAAGATAGAGAATAATCGGCGACATATCGAGTCCGCGAGTGTTGAATACGGAGCGGCTCAGCATGCTTCGCACCGGCTTCAACAAAGGATTCATAATGTCTTTCATGACAATCTGCAGCTTCGGAAGAAAGGGCAGATAAATCAGAATAATGTAAATAGTCAAAGCGGCTCTAATAATCTGAAAAAACCAATACCCGATACTTATAACATATATGAACAATGAATCCACCTCTAAAATTCATCTCTGAAAGACGGAATACGAATTCCGGAAGACACTTCCTCCGGTGCATTTCCTGAAATTTCGATGGATTCCGGCGTAATAATAAAAATGTAGTTCGAAATTTGCTGAATATGCCCGTTCATTGCATAACAGGAACCGGAAATAAAATCAACAATCCGCTGAGCAAGGGTCGTATCAACACCTTCAAGGTTGAGAACCGCTGCTTTCCCGGATAACAAAACATCGCTGATCTCGCGTGAATCATCAAATACTTTAGGCCTCATGACACATACCTCTCCTCTGGAAACTTTGGATTTCATCGGAACAATCTTTCCGCGGGCGGAAGATGCCGAAGCCGCTGCAGCCGTCTGGGATGGCTGGAACGTACTCTCGTGTTTTTGCGTTTTTTTTGCAGAACTCTTTGTGTCGCGCCGGGTGTCCGCCGTTTCTTTTTTATACGTTTTTTTCTTTACAACCGGTGCCGGTATATCTTCAAAATCATCTTCATATTCTTCATCGAAATCATCATAATCGTCATAATCATCATATTCTTCATCATTTAAACGAATCATATTTAGAAATTTGTCAAAACCTTTACCCATGAATAATCTCCTAACTTTTTAATCTATTTGGAATATATTCTTGCACCGAAAATGCCGGTACCCACCCGTACCATGGTGGCCCCTTCTTCGATGGCAACCTCATAATCACCTGTCATACCCATTGACAGTACACTCATAGTAACATTATCAATGTTTTTTTCGGCAATGTCAACAGCTAATTGTTTCAAATTCCGGAAATACGGCCGGTTTTCCTCAGGGTTTTCAGTAAAAGGAGCAACAGTCATAAGCCCTTTGATATGAATCGCCGGAAGTTTGGCAATTTCTGTCACCATCTGAATAACCTCATCGGTTGTCAGGCCGAATTTGGACGCTTCCTCAGCCACATTGACTTCAATCAATATGTTGGCTTCCACGCCCTTTTTCAGCGCTTCCTGGCTAATCTGCTGTGCCAGCCGCAGCGAATCCACTGAATGGATCAAAGCGGCTTTATCAACAATATATTTTACCTTGTTCCGCTGTAAATGTCCAATCATATGCCAGTTTAGCGGCTGCTGAATGACCTCCATCTTATCGCACATTTCCTGGACTTTATTTTCACCGTAATCTTTGATTCCGGTCTCCATCACTTCATAGATGTCACTTACCGGTTTGGTCTTGCTGACGGCAATCAATGTAACCTCGTCACGCCGGCGTCCGGCCCGTTCACAGGCTGCCTGAATTCGAGCTTCAACTTCAGCAACATTTTCTTTAATCATGATTTCATCTCCTAATATACTATTTGATTTTCTGTCACAGTCTCGCTGTTTAAGACAATATTATCGTAAAGGGCCACACTGTAATTCAGATTTTCTGTCACAATGCAGTAATCGCTGTTTTTGTGAAGAATCTGCACAATTTCAAACTGAGTGTATCCCTTATTTATATTATAAACTCCCGGAAGCTGGCCCGTAGCGCCAATCCGGAACCGCTCTTCCTCGCTGCCTGTATTCACCTTGCCGATATAATCCCCCAATGAAAAGTCGTCCATACTCACATAGAAATAATCATTATCCCGATAATAAATACCTGTTGTACGGAAATCGGCCACAGTCTCGCCGTTTTCATTCGTACGCTCGCAATAAAAGCCCTCTTCATAGGAACGATTATCCTCTATAAGATACTCAATCGGAATCTGATAGAAATCCTTTGTCAGCAGAGCCGATGTCGGAATTTTTAATCCGGCCGCCTCCTCAAAAACAATCTCGATATCCACATAGCGCTCCGAAATATAGCGGACCATATAGTCATTTAAGGTAAGAACGCCGTAGACGCCGTCACTTCCCTGATGGATTCGGAAATCCGATATAGTTTCTATATTATCCTTTTTAAAGGTCAGATTCACCGAAGTCACATCCTCCAGCTCAGAAGCCTGTTCAGTTGTCAGAGGGATGACGATTTGCCACTGGTGATTATGCACCAGTTTATAGGCCGGCTGTCCCGATTCCACATAGGTATAGGGATTAATCTGATGCAGCTCATGCTCGCTGCCCGACAACACATTTTTAGTCACCGATTCCACAGACAGATTCTCATATCCATCATAACTGTAAGAGACAATGCCGCTTTGAGACGTTTGAATAACCCGGCCGTTTCCCGTATTTGCCTGATAATCCTGAATTTTCGCCGTACTCACCATTTCCGTGGAAAGGCTCTGCAGATTGGAGGCCAGGGAATAGACCTGGGAAAACTGACTGTCGGTATAATTTCTGGAAAAGACAGTCACCTGGTCGCGGATATCCCCGTAAGCCGAAGCGTTAAAGCCGATATCCCCGGAATCCTGGGCATTGTTGTCGCTGCTCTGGGGAGGGTTGCTGTTCAGCAGATAAATATTTCCTCCATTGGCCACCTTATCTCCCTCGCCGACATAGAAATTAATATAACCATTGCCGGAAGCATTGACCACTTCCTCATCCCGGATACATACCCCGGTAAAGGAGGCGCTGTTTACAATCTGCCCCTCTTCCACCCGGCAGACGGAAATCCTTTCCTTCATCAAATTCACGACAATTGTGATCGTCAGATAAATAAAAAGAATCATAAAGACAATAAAACCGATATTTAGCTGTAATTTAAACCTTTTACGGTTATCACCCATAATAGTCAAGCTCCTTTAAACTGTCATTTTCATAGTCATTTATGGCCTCTTAAAGACTTTAATGCAGGGCCGTTTCTGTATTCATATCTTTTTCCCTGAAAACTGTCATTGGCTTCCATATGGGCCAGAAATTCATCCTGAAGCTTCCACCAGCTTGTCTGCCAATTGGAAAAAAGGGTGTCCTCTTCGGGAATACGGCTGAAAAGCCGCTCCACGGCAATATCCGGAGAAAGATATTCGAGAAATTTCTGCAGTCGTATAAAATAATCTTCTTTTGAGCCCGGCGTCAGCTCTCCGCCCTCATAAAGGCGGCCCATCTCTGTCCCGCGGGCAATATAAAGCGAATGAACTTTTACAAGCTGATTCCCCATAATCGAAACAATTTTGGCTGTCTCAACGGCATCATCCACGGTGTCTCCCGGCAGATTTAAAATCACATGGGTGCAGAGAAAAAAATCCCTGCGGCCTATTCTGAGACAGGCATCGAGATATTCGGCAAGTCCATGACCGCGCCGGATATCTTTTAAGGTATGATAATTGGCTGTCTGAAGGCCAAGCTCTATGGTTATGGCAATGCCGCGGGCTTTTGAAAATTCTTCCATCATATCCAGATAATCTTCCCGAATACAGTCCGGGCGGGTCGATATGGCTATCTCGACAATATCCGGAACTCCTGCCGCTTCTTCCATATAAGCCTGAAGCTGCGTTAGAGGCAGATAGGTGTTTGTATAATTTTGAAAATAGGCAATAAACTTCTGGGCTTTATACCGCCTTCGAATATAGTCCTGGGTTTTTACAAGCTGCTCTGTCACAGATTTTTCAGATGACATGGCTTCAAAACCGGTACCTGCTTCCGCGCAAAAGCTGCAGCCCTGCCCGTGGATTCGGTTTGGGCATGTCACAGGGAGGTTCACCGGAAGTTTATAAACCTTTGTAAAATAATGTTTTTTTAGATAATCTGAATATTTATAATATAAGTAATTTATGTCCATATCATATTATTATATATGTTTTTGCGATAGATTTAAAGTCTAAATTATTTTTTAAAGTATATTTCACAAAAAATTCGTAAATACTAGAGAGAGAAAAACAGGAGGTGAAACCTTATGGAAAGGAATTGGCTGGACGTAGTTTCGCTTATTTTAATCATCATTGGCGCCGTAAACTGGGGACTGATTGGATTCTTCAATTTAGATGTCGTATCTGCCATCTTTGGAAATATGTCCATGATTACCCGCATTATCTTTGCGGTTGTCGGCATTGCGGGCATTTATTCTCTCGTACTTTTCTGGAAATTAAAAACCGAAGAATAGAGGCAAATGTCCGCCCGTGCAGCCATGGTGGCCGCCCTCCGGGCGTATCGAGGCCAGCTCACAGCGTTGCTGTTCGCTGTCCGTTGCCCGTTGGATGTCCGCCCGTGCAAGCACGGCAGCCGCCCTCCGGGCGTATCGCACAAAAAAAGGGACTCGAAACTGTCTTGTTCAAGTCCCTTTTTACATGTCTTTATAAAGAGATAATGATATCGTCTTTAAATTCATCCGGCAGATGTTCAGCATCTACAGAAATACTTATAACAAAATTAATGTTGAATCTGGAAGAAATATCTTTCAATTTGGAAAGAACAAATCCAATATATTCATCCGATACGGAAGAAATGGTTAAAAAGCTGTCCAGATACATAGCCTCTAAATCATGGTCCTGAGAAATAAGACCGCAGATAAAACCCAAAAATGCATCATATGTATCCAGCGGATATTCGCTTATATTAATTAAACGGATTTTGTTGCTTAATTCATACATATGCTTGTTGTTTTTATCCAGATATACCACATTTCCATTTGCGTTCTTAATTTCTTCATTGGCTTTCTGGATTAAGTATTTTGTTTTACCCTTACCTTTTACACCTGAAATAATCTGTATCATTTTGTTCTCCTCCTCTATATGCCCTCGTCTTATTCGTGTAATAAGCTTACTCCTATTATAGTATAAGCTGACTGAAAATTCAATCTCTATTTCGGAATTTTATTCAATAGAATATTCATTTCTGAATACAGTTCATCGCTGTCGGATGCCCCGAGAATTACGGAAATATATCCCTGATTTTTTTTGTCCACCTCATAGAGAATCAGACAGCAGCCGGCTTCATCGGTTGTTCCCGTTTTTCCGCCGAGCACCCGGACACTCTCCGGATAATCATAATAATCCAGAAAATACTGGTTTGTTGTGTTATAAACGGCATCCACCGTCTCACCGGCGGCATCTCTATAACTTAATGAATAGGAATTCTGGCGGATAACCTCCTGGAAAATATCGTATTCCAGACATTTGTCAAAAATCATATACAGGTCATAAGCGCTTGTATAGTGGTCGTTATCATGCAGACCGCTCGGATTGACAAAATGAGTATCCACGCAGCCGAGTTTTTTTGCCTCCGTATTCATCATATCCGCGAAAGCTTCAACGCTTCCTGCGATATGAACAGCCAGCGCATTGGCGGCGTCATTGCCGCTGTAAACAAGTAGGCCATAAAACAACTGCTCAACAGTCAACTGGTCCCCCACTTCAAAACCGCATAATTTTGCACCGTAATCCGTGACCACCATATCCTCCGTAAATACAACCGTGTCGCTGAAATTTGCCTTTTCCATGGTCAACAGCGCCGTCATAATCTTCGTGACACTGGCCGGATATACCCTGTCATAAATATTTTTGCCATAAATATTACTTAATGTATCCTTTCCCGCAATCAGGCCGGTTTTGGCATCAATGTCTTCCTCCACGGCTGCGGTCTCCGATGTCTCCTCATAAAACCCGGATTCACTGTCCTCAGTCTCCCCGGTTTCCGAAGTTTCCGAAGTTTCACTTTCGGTTTCCTCCGTGTTTTCCGAAGTGTCGCTTTCAGTTTCCTCCGTGCTTTCCGAAGCGCTGATCGCGCTGGCATTTTTAGGGAAAACAGCCAGTTTCTCAGCAAAAAATGTGTAATCATCCTCGACGGCCGTATTAATAATCAGACTTTTGCTGCTCAGGGCCGTGTCCGTATAAGATTTGATCAATGTCGTTGACGGGGTGCAGCCGCTCAAAAGGCTTAAGCTCAAAAGGCATACTGCACCTGCTTTTATTTTATTCATATCATTATCACCCATTTAAAATCATTTGTAAAATTCGCGCCAGTCTAAATCGCCCCGCTCCAGGGCTTTCACCAGGAGTTCGGCTGTGGCCAGATTGGTAGCCAGCGGAATATTATGGTCATCACACAAGCGGACAAGGGTATGTACATCGGTTATTCCGGATGTCTGAGCCGGGTCCCGCATGAAAATAACCAGGTCAATATCATTGTTTTCAATCTGGGCGCCCATTTGCTGCTCGCCGCCGAGGGTTCCCGCCAGATATTTGTGTACGGTCAGATTGGTTACTTCTTCAATCAATCGGCCGGTAGTTCCAGTCGCAAAAAGTTCATGCTTTGCAAGTATCGCGCGATATGCAATACAAAAATTCTGCATCAGCTTCTTCTTGCTTTCATTTGCAACGAATCCAATATTCATTTTAGCTACCTCCTGCCTTTCTGTAAATCAATATTAATAACAAGCCCGATGCCGGCCATATTCGCCAGCAGAGCGCTTAATCCATAGCTGATAAAAGGTAATGGCAATCCCGTGTTTGGAAGCAGATTGGTGGCAACCCCTATGTTAACAAAGGACTGGAAGGCAATCATCGACCCCACACCGGCGGCAATCAGCCGTCCGCTCAGATTCGAAGCGTTTCTGGCCACCTTCAGACATTCAAACACAATGGCCGCCAGAAGCAGGATGGTGACGCAGCTTCCGATAAAGCCAAGCTCCTCTCCGATGACAGAAAAGATAAAATCCGTCTGCTGCTCGGATATAAAATTGCCGCCCTTAACCGATGTAATCGTATTATTGTTCAGGCCTTTCCCGGTAAGCATCCCGGAACCAATCGCCATAACTGAATTATATTGCTGATTTGCCGTTGTCTGCTGGTATTCTGACGGATTAAGGAAGGCCAGAATACGGTTAAGCTGATAGCCATGAAGAAGAATCTGGAAAGGCTGCTGGATATACCACACAAGAAAACCTATCACCGGTACGGCAAACAGGCAGACCCTTCCGATAAAACGGTAACTCAGGCCTCCGCAGAAAATCATCATCACAAAAATAAACAGGAATACCAATGTGGTCGACATATCCGGCTCCTTATATATTAAAAATACAGGAATAATATAAATAATGCCGATCATGATCAATGTTCTGAGCTGACTTATCTGATCCCTATGGGACGTGATAAGACAGGTTAAAACAACGATCATCATGATTTTCGCAAACTCGCTTGGCTGGAGTGTACCAAAAGAACCGAGTGAAAACCATCGTTTGGCCCCATTGACATTTACCCCAAAAACGAGAACCGCCGCCAGCATGAGAACCGCCGCCAGATAAATCGGCCATTGGAATTTTAAAATAAAGTTATAGTCAATAAAAGAAACTATCACCAGTCCAACCAGGCCGACCGCCATACCTAAAAGCTGTTTTTTGGCATACCCGTCAGCGGCGCTCTCAATAACAAAAAGGCCGAGGGTCGTCGCTATAATGACAAGCAGCAATAAACGCCAGTTATATTTTTTTAAGTTGTAGTTTAAAAAACGAAATTTATCTTCATATAAGTTCATTAACAAATCACCTTATTTATTTCTTTAAAAGGTATCCGGGCAACAAGCATCATCGTGCCGTCACCCCGAAGCGGGGCTTCACTTTGAAGGATATTGACCTCCATATGCTCCACATCCACTTCCATGTATTTGGAAAGGGTCAGCCCGATATCTCCTTTAATACCGTTAATTAAATCGGCGGAACAATCCGCCCTGTCCGAAATAAGCAGCGTTTTCAGGCGTTGTTTGGCAATAGCGCCGGATCTCTTCGCCTTTTTTCTGCGAAATCCAGAAAACCATCCCATAGACATCTCACCTACCCTCTCACGAGGAATCGTGTCAGACGACGAAACCACCCGGCCTGATAGCGCTCTGCCAGCAGCGGAACTTCCTGGCCTGTCAGCCTGAGACAGATATTGGCATAGGCTTGTCCGGCCATGGTATTTCTTCCAACGAGAGGCTCTCCCTGATTGGTGGATACAACCACATTTTCATCATCTGGCACGGCTCCGATTAAATCCACCGATAAAATATCCATAATATCTTCAAGCGACATCATCTCACCGCTTCGAATCATATCAAACCGGAGACGGTTGACAATCAAATCCATACGCCCAATCTGCTTGGATTCCAAAAGGCCGATGATCCGGTCTGCATCCCGAATCGCCGCCACCTCCGGGGTAGTTACGATCAGCGCCCGGTCAGCGCCGGCAATGGCATTCTGGAAGCCCTGCTCAATTCCCGCCGGACAGTCCAGAATAATATAATCGAAATCTTCCCGCATCTGTTCCACCAGTTTTTTCATCTGCTCCGGCGAAACGCTGCTCTTATCTCTTGTCTGGGCCGATGGCAGCAAAAACAGTCCCGGATAACGTTTGTCCCGGATCAGCGCCTGTTTTAAACGGCAGGTTCCCTCGATAACATCGACAAGATTGTAGATAATCCGGTTTTCCAGCCCCAGAATCACATCCAGGTTCCGAAGACCGATATCCGTATCAATCATAACGACGCGTTTATCCATCTGGGCAAGGCCCATTCCTATGTTTGCTGTCGACGTGGTTTTTCCCACACCGCCTTTTCCGGATGTAACAACGATGACTTCGCTCATATCAATTCCCTCCAATGAATTTCCCGATGTTGATACTTCTCACAGGTTCTCATTGGTATTTCGCTGTTCATGGATTAATCGGAAACGGTACTTCCATCGACATTTGCAGCCTGCCGTTTTCCATCGGTTGCTTCATTCTGATGGAAAACATAGGAAAGCATGTTTTTCGCCACGCTTCCTGAGTTGTAAGAACCATAACCATATGGCAAAACAACAGTAACTGTAATCTGCGGGTCATCATAAGGTGCAAAGGATACAAAAAGGCCATGGTCCGGCCTCAGAGCATTTTCCTGAGCTGTACCTGATTTACCGGCGACTTCCACATCCAGGTCAGAGAAAACGGAAAGGAAGGATGAATTGCCGATAACTTTATACATACCGTTAAAAATCGAATCCCATGTCGACTCCTTAAAGTTGATATGTTCGATAATCTCCGGCGAGTATTCCTGAATTGTTTGTTCATTTGAATCGGTTAATTTATTCAAAATGGACAACCTGTATAAATCCCCCCGGCTGGCTACGGCTGTAATATAGCGCGCCAGCTGAGACGGTGTGTAACTGTTTCGGGCCTGTCCGATGGCCGAAAGAACCGGGTCCATATCGGACATATTCGGCTCGGCTTCATCCAGTTCTATGCCTGAAGTACGGTCCAGCCCAAATAACGCCATATATTTTCGAAGTCTCTGAATACCGTATTCCGAGTTGTAATAACCTTTGGAATCGATGCCGAGACGGTAACCCACTTCGTAGAAGAAATAGTTACAGGATTCCTTAATTGCATCGGTAATCTCAATCGAGCCGTGGCTGTACTGGGTTGACCAGCAGCTTGCCGGCGTTCCGACTTTATCGAAGACAATCATATCCATGATATAACTGTCAGGGGTGATAACTCCCTCTTCCAGTCCCGCGGCTGCTGTAATCATCTTAAAGGTAGAACCCGGCGCTGTTTTCTGCAGCATCGCCCGATTATACAGCGGGAGAGACTCATTTTCCAAAAGGGAAGTGAAATAGCCGGCATCACCAATCCGATTGGCGTCATAACTCGGATAAGAAACAAGGGCAAGAACCTCTCCTGTTTTCGGGTCAGTTGCCACAAGGGAACCGGAACACGGGTCCAGCGCCAGCATATCCGGAGTAATCTCCAGATTTTTTATTTTATTATACATAAATGCATAGGCATCCGTCACATTATTGAGCAGATTATCATATTCCGCATCCTTCTCAAGGACACCCTGCTCGTAGAGCAGCAGGCATACCTGCTGACCGGTAATCATCCCCTGGCTGAGCATGGCGGAATAAACAATTTTGGAAAAGCTGTTGTTCCCATCCAGTTCCAACAGGATAAAATCTGTCAACGCCGCATAAATTTGATCTGAATCCAGGAAAGTATCTGAAATTTCTAGTGCGGACACCTGAATGGCATCTTTTCCAATGGCATAATGGAGATACTCATAAAGACTTGTATTTCCGGTAGTCCATAGCTGGCTTGTCTCATCATCCGAAGATAATCTGGAAGTATCCAAAATGCCGTTATTAATAATTATATTTTCAATCAGCTCAATATATTCCCGTTCTTCTTCAGAACAGGCATTATAAGAATTCATATTTGTTCCATCGAGCAGATGACGGATTATTTCAAAACGGCTGCTCTCCTGGGATTCATAGAGAGCGTAGATGGATTTCTCCAATTCGGAAGCTCCCTTATCTTTCATATGCTCCAAATCAATAATTCCGTTTTTTATGAGGGCGGCAAAAACCTCATTCATATCAATCCGTCCCTCACCGCTGCTTGACAGTTTTTGCAAAAGAATACCTGCAATCTCCTCTTCCAGCAGGTTATAGGCCTGAATCTGATAATCCTTATCAATTGTCAGATACAGATTGTTCCCCGGCGATGAATCCACTCGTTCCGCAACCTCGAGAATACTGCCAAGACTGTCAACATAGACGGTCTGCTTTCCTTTTTCACCGTGCAGTTCTTTTTCAAAGGACTTCTCCAGCCCGGTTTTTCCGACAATATCCCCCGAAGCATAGCTGTCATTGCCGGCTAACCGGAATTCTTCCAGCTCATCCTCGGAAATTTCACCGCAATAGCCCGTTATATTTGAAAAATATTTACTGTTTTCATATTGGCGGACATAATCCTGCTCGATAGTTACCCCCGGAAGTTCCGCCGTATTTTCTTTGATTTTTGCCACAAGGGTGTCGCTGACATCCGCGGTGATGGTTACGGACAGATACTGTTCATAACGCTTCATAAAAAGTTCATAACGGACAGCGGCAATTTTCAAAGCATCCTCCGTGGAATAGGAATCGTCAATCCCAAACATGGATGTACTGTCATCGCCATGGCACATGTAATCAAATAATTCCTCGACAGTCACACTTTTCTGCTCTTCCGAGAGCTGGTCAATATTATCCTTGCCATAGACATTTCGGATAAAGCGCAGGCGGCTGTTGCCGCTGGATGTAAATTCCATCGTTCCATCCTCATAAAGGCGAATCGGTATATTATAAATCGCTTCATAGCCGGAGCCCTCAATCAACTGAATCAACCGGAAAATCATTTCATTTTTTTCCGCATTTGTTTTTAAAAGAGAACTGTCCTCTATCGTTATCGAGTTTGCCAGCCGGTTATAGGCCAGGATTTTTCCGTTTCTGTCATAAATGGTTCCTCTGGAACTTGGAAGTTCCGTTTCCTTCTGTATGCGATAGGTAAAACTTTCAAGATAACTTTCGCCCTCAATTACCTGGAGGACAAAAACCCGGTGAACAAGCAAAACAAAAAGAAACGCAAAAAAAGCACCGATTACAAAGATTCTTGATTTTGTCATATCTGAAATGAAGTTTAATATCTTTTTAATCAATACGGTTCTCACTTCCTTTTATCTCAATCTTTTTATTTATCCAGCTGATTATCCGATACAGAAAAACAGCCAGAATCAACGTGTAAATCACTTCCGAGAGAATAATCTTCCGAAAATAAAAGAATACATCCATCCGGCCCCGGGTTAAAAAGCCGGCAATATAAACAATAAGCCCGTAAACCAAATCGCCAATACCGATGATAACGATTGGCAGGGTCATATCTTCCTCATAAAAAATCTGCTGAACATATCCGGCGATATAACCGAGGATTGCCAGGGTCAGCCCATAAAAACCAAAATACATGGTAAACAGGGCGTCCATCAGAATACCGCAAAAAAATCCAATCAGACACCCTTCTTTTTTTCCGCGAATCATACCAATCGATACAGTGCAGATCACCAGCAGATTCGGCACGATGCCGCCAAGAGTCAGATTGGTGAATACGCCAATCTGCAAAAAATATGCTGTAAATATCATGGCTATATAAAAAACGAGCCGCCGCATATCAGGATTCCTCCTCTTCCGCTTCCGAAGCTACCAAATCGGCCTTGAGCTGAGTGATAACCATAACATTTGTAATATTATCAAAGCTGACTTTCGGCGTAATATGGGCATTCTGGGACAGATTGGAACTGTCCATCGAAACATCGCTGATATAACCGATAACAAGGCCCGGAAGATATTTGTCGCTGATATAAGAAGTGACGACCTCATCCCCGGCGGCAATCTGCGCATCCTTGGAAATCATTTCCACGCCGAGCAGGCCTTCCTGATAGAGCTTTAAATCCCCGTTGACAATACACAACTCGGTGGACTTTGAGAGCATGCCGCTGACACTGCTTGTATCGTCAATAATAGCCCGTACAGTTGCATTATGTGCCGAAACATCGGATACAATTCCAACAAGGCCGTTATCATAAATGACATTCATATCCTTTTTGATGCCATCGCTGCTTCCCTTATCGATAATAAAATTATGATACCAGTTTCCGGGATCTTTACTGATAATTCTGGCGCCGACCATTTCATAATCCGGATACACTTCTTTCATCTTCAAAAGGTCGCGGAGAGATTCCAGCTCGGACAGATTGTTCTCCATAGAGGAGATTTTTGTATTCAACTGGTCAATCTGCTGTTTTAATTGTTCATTTTCAGCCAGAAGATCGTTCACCGACCGGCTGTGCTCCCGCCGTTCTCCAATCCACTGTCCCACACTGTTTAAGCCCTTTTCCATCGGCAGCACAAGGGAACTGATTCCATTTTGAATACTCAGCTTTTCTCCGTTATTTTTCAAACTGACACCAATAAAAACGAGACAAAGGGCGATGATAAGCCATAAAACATATCTCGGCTTCATCTGTTTTCTTTTGTTTTTATTCATAGGTTTAACCTTCTTTAACTAAATATTGCTTCTTTGACGGAATAGGCCAGTTTACGCAGCTTTGCATCCGACATAATAACGCCAAGGCCCTGGACAACACTCTGCTCCGGCACATCCGACATAATTACCGGCACATCCAGTTGTTTTTCCAGATACATCTCCAGATTTGTAAGGCGGCTGCCTTCTCCTGTAATTAAAATTCCAAGATTGAGAATCGAGCTCAGGACCTCCGGCGGCGTATGTTCAAATAAATTCTTTGCCGTGCGGACAACCTGAGTCAGCAATTCCTGAATCGGCTGGCAGACAACCTGGGATTCAACCTTTACCTCAGCCGGCAGACCGGAAATCAAATCCCTTCCGAGAACCTTTTTAAAGGACTGGACAGTATTCAGGGCGGAACCCAGTTCCAGCTTCAGATTTTCCGCAGTCTTCATGCCTATCAGCAGGTTGTATTTTTGCTTTACAGCCTCGCAGATGGCTTCATTCATGGCGTTTCCGCCGATTTTCAGAAGACGGCTGGACACGATGCCCCCAAGGGACAGGACAGATATTTCCACTGTGTCCGCTCCAAAATCAATCACCATAATTCCGGGAGTGCGGAGCACGTCCACACTCTCGCCGACGGCTGTGGCCACCGGTTTTTCAACAATATAGAGGTCTTTAGACTTGAATTCAGAGCCCATGGCCAAATCGAAAAAAGCCCTTTTTTCCACTTCGGTAATATCACAGGGAACAGCAAAATAAAATTCATTGCTGCGGATAAAACCGTTGGTGCATTTCACCTTTTTCAAAAATAAATCCAATAAAATCTTCATATCATGAAGGCCGGCAATCACGCCGTTCTTTACCGGGCTGTAAACCCGGATATTTTCCGGGGCCCGCTCATACATGGCATAGGCTTCATCGCCGAAGGCGACCATCTCCGTCTTGCGCCGGATGGCAATCATATTCTTTTCTCTCAGCACCAGCCCCTGGCCCTCTTTATATATTTTAATTGTACCAGTTCCTAAATCCAGACCATATTTCTGTATAGCCATGGGATTCTCCTTTCATATTTCATAAGGCCGGAAGGCTCATATATCCTTCGGCTTTCAAACTTTTATATTGAGCGCCGGCCACAATAATATGGTCCAGCAAATGTATTCCAAGTAACTCTCCGGCTTCCATAAGCTTTTGGGTTATACTTAAATCCGACGGACTCGGTGTCGTATCGCCGCTTGGATGATTATGTATCAATATAATTGATACCGCGCCTGCGCGCAGAGCTTCTCCGAAGATATCTCTCGGTTCGGCCGGCGAAGCGTTGACCGTTCCCTTTGAAATCAGCCGTTCGCCGATCAGATGGTTTTTTGAATCCAGAAGCATCATCTTTAAATGTTCCTGGCGGTAGGAACGAAATTCCGCCATATAGTATCTCGCAATAGATGCGGGCGAACTGAATGACAGATGTTCCCGGGATTTTAATCTGGACAGCCGGACAGACAGTTCGCACAGGGCAAGAATCTCTGTCGCTTTAGCATGTCCGATGCCATGAATCTCCATCAAATCCTTTTTGGATAAATGATACAGTTTTTCCAGTCCCTCACCGGGGATATCCAGATTCAGAATCTCCTCGGCCAGCGCCACCGCACTCAGATTGCGGCTGCCTGTTCTTAAAATCAGCGCCAGCAATTCGGCATCCGACATCCTGTCGCCGCCATAAAGTTCAAACTTTTCTCTCGGACGTTCGCTTTCCCTCATCTCATGGATCAGAGGTTTTTTTCTACTCATATGCATCACCTTTCATGTGAATTTCAGGCGAACGCTTTACATAAATATAAACAGGTACACTAATTTATACTACCATAAATCGTGTACCTTGTATACTTAAAATCTATGAATAATTTGTGATTTATCAATGATTCCGGCTTCCACAAGCTTCTCCAGAGACATCATAATTCCATATTTTGAATGATACCAGGTGATGCCCCCCTGGAAGTAAACCGCGTAAGGCGGCTTGATCGGACCGTCGGCACTGAGTTCAATTGAAGAGCCCTGAACAAAAGCTCCGGCCGCCATGATTACATCACTGTCATATCCCGGCATGGCCCACGGTTCCGGGTCCACAAAGCTGTCGACCGGCGCTGCGGCCTGAATACCCTTGCAGAACTTGATAACGCCTTCCGGCGAACCGAGGACAACAGCCTGAATGATATCATGCCTGGATTCACTTCCGTTCGGCACAACCTCAAAGCCAAGCTTTTCATAAATATTTGCCGCGAAAATGGCGCCTTTTAACGCGCCGGCAACAACCTGGGGCGCCAAAAACAATCCCTGATAAAAGGAGCGGTTAACGCCAAGGCTGGCGCCCAGTTCTTTTCCGAGTCCCGGCGCAGTCAGCCGATAAGCCGCCCGTTCCACACACTCTTTTTTTCCTACAATATATCCGCCGATCGGCGCAAGGCCGCCGCCCGGATTTTTAATCAGAGAGCCAACGCACATATCGGCCCCCACATCTGTCGGTTCAATTTTTTCCACGAATTCACCATAGCAGTTATCAACCATGCAGATGACATCCGGCTTAATGGATTTCACAAACCGGATCAATTCGCCGATTCTTTCCACCGAAAGGGTTGGACGGGTCTGATAGCCTTTGGAACGCTGAATGGTGACAAGTTTTGTCCGCTCATTAATGGCTTTGCGGATATTTTCAAAATCAAAATCCCCATTTGGAAGCAGATCCACCTGCCGGTAAGTGACTCCATATTCGGCCAGAGAGCCCGTCTGAGGGCGGATGCCGATAACGCCTTCCAATGTATCATAGGGTTTTCCCACCGGTGAAAGCAGTTCATCTCCCGGTCTGAGATTGCCGGACAATGCAATCGTCAGCGCATGGGTGCCGCAGGTGATATGGGGACGCACAAGGGCATCCTCCGTATGAAAAATATGAGCGTAGACCTTTTCCAGTGTATCCCGTCCCAAATCATCATAGCCATATCCGGAGGAAGGCTGAAAATGAGCCTCGCTGACCCGGTTGGCCTGCATAGCCATAACTACTTTTAACTGATTATATTCTGCCGCCTTATCGATGGCTTTAAACCTTTCTTCCAGGCTTTTTTCGATATGGCCGCAAAAATCATAAACCTCCGGCATAATTCCGGCTGCCCTGTACATATCTTTCATTTTAACAAACTCCATTCTTTATTCATTGTACTTAAAATATCTTTTAATATTTCTTCATCAGACATCCGGCTTTTGTCCAGCCAGCGCACATCCCGTTCCCGGCGGAACCAGGTAAGCTGACGTTTTGCAAAATGCCGGGTATCCCGTTTTAGAATATAAACGGCTTCCTCCAGGGAACATTCCCCCTGCAGATAGGGAATAAACTCCTTATATCCAAGCCCCTGCATGGAAACCAAAGAACTATCATACCCCTTTTTCAGCAGATTGTCTACCTCTGAAATCAAACCGGTTTCAAGCATTTTATCAATGCGCTTTTCTATGCGTTCATATAAAACTTCCCGCTTATGGGTCAAAACGAAATAAAGAAAATCATAGGGAGATTTTTTCTGCCGTTCCGCCGCATTGTGGGCCGATATTTTTTCACCGTGCATCCGATAATATTCCAGGGCGCGAATCACCCGTTTGACGTTATTGGCGTGAATCTGTTCCGCAGATTCCAAATCTACCTCCCGAAGCATGTTATGGAGATATTCGGGACCCTTTTCTGCTGCAATTTTCTCCAGTTCCTTCCGTATGGAAACATCCGAATCCTCTTCGGAAAAATCAATATCATAAAGAAGGGCCTGAATATAGAAGCCTGTCCCGCCGACAAGTATCGGAATGTGGCCGCGGTCATAAATCTCTTCGACGGCCGCTTTCGCCAAATCCTTAAACACGGCTACGTTAAAGGCCCTGTCCGGCTCAAGGATATCAATCAAATGATGGGGTACGCCCTGCATTTCCTCCGGGCGGATTTTTGCCGTGCCGATATCCATATATTTGTAAACCTGCATAGAATCGGCGGAAATAATCTCTCCGCCAATGGATTTTGCCAGTGCAATTGATAATTCTGTTTTTCCGACGGCCGTCGGCCCGGTCAATATGATCAAAGGTTTCATACATACACCCCGTTTGCTAAACGATACGTTTGAACTTCTTCTCAAGTTCAGTTTTTGTCATGGAAATGATGGTCGGACGGCCATGGGGACAGGTATAGGGATTTTCCGCCTGCAGTAATTCTTCAATCAAGGCGTCTGCCTCTTTAAAGGAAATCCGCATATTTCCTTTGACGGCAGCTTTACATGCCATCGTTGCAATTCGGTCGCCTATCATATCCGTCCGCATCCTCGGCGCTTCGCCGGACAGCTCATCCAGCAGCTCCGTGACCATCTCTTTTTCGGTAAAGCCATACAAATCCGAAGGCACGCCCCGGAGAGCATATTCTTTGCCGCCAAAGGATTCAAATTCAAACCCCATGCGTTTAAAATCATCCATGTACCGGTTTAATAAATCCGCTTCTCCCATGGACAGGGTTAATATAACCGGCGGTTCAAGCAGTTGAATCATCGGCTTGCTTTCCTTAAACCGTTTCATCAGTTTCTCATAAAGTACCTTTTCATGGGCGGCATGCTGGTCGATAATAAATAATTTTCCATCATATTCGACAATCCAATAGGTTTCAAACACCTGCCCGATTAATTTGTGCTGTATCCTGGCTTCCTTTGTGAGAAGTCCGGTTTCAAATAATTCGTACTGCTGCGGTTTTTCTTCGACAACCGATGCCCGCATCGCTTCCAGCCGTTTTTTCTCAAAAGGCTCGGGGAACTTCTCTTTCGCTGCCGGTTCTGCTTCGGAAATTGGGGGCTGTTCCACCGGTTTTTCTGTTTTGAAAATTTTCGGCTGTTCCACTGGTTTTTCTGCTCCGGATTTTTTCATGGGTTCCAATGGCTTTTCCGGCGAATGGTTCTGCGGGGCCGCCGGCCTTACCGCCGGTTGTCTCAGGGATTCTTCCCTTTTTGGAGCCGCCGCCGGCTTAACCTCGGGGATTAATTCCCTGCCGAGCAGAATCCGCCGCAGCGCCTCATAGACAAAGCGGTACAATTCCTGTCCGTGACTGAAACGGACTTCCATTTTTGTCGGATGGACATTGACATCCAGCTCCGCCGTATCCAATGTAAAATGGAGAACGGCAAAGGGAAATTTATGAACCATTGTAAAGGTTTTATAGGCATCCTCAATCGCCTGGGTGATGACCGGGCTTTTGATGTATCTTCCGTTGATAAAATAATTTTCATAGGTACGATTTCCACGGCAGATAATAGGTTTTCCGATAAACCCGGTCATCTGAATTCCATCCTGTTCTGCCTCCGCCGGAAGAAGGTTTGACGAGATATCTCTGCCATAAATATGATAAAGGATATCTTTTAACCGTCCATTTCCCGATGTGTGAAGCCGGTTCTGCCGGTTGTTGATAAATTTAAAGGAAACCTCCGGGTGGGACATGGAGAGCCGGGCAATCAGATCATTAATATATCCGGCCTCTGTCATATTGGATTTTAAAAATTTCCTGCGGGCCGGTGTGTTATAAAATAACTGTCGGACAATAAAGGTCGTTCCATCGGGACAGCCGATGTCCTCCATGGACTTTTCCACGCCGCCGTCTATCCGATAACGGCACCCGGTCATGGCATGGGCTGTTTTTGTCAAAAGTTCCACCTGGGCTACCGCCGAAATGCTGGACAGGGCCTCTCCCCGGAATCCAAGGGAGCGGATTGTCTGCAAATCCTCTGAATTTCGGATTTTACTTGTGGAATGGCGCAGAAAAGCCATGGCAATATCTTCTTTTTCCATGCCGCTGCCGTTATCCGTAATCCGAATCAGCGATGTGCCGCCGTCCTGAATCTCTATCGTTATTGCTGTCGCCCCGGCGTCGATGGCATTTTCCACCAATTCCTTGACAACTGAGGAGGGGCGTTCCACAACCTCGCCGGCAGCTATTTTATTGATGGTCTCCCCATCCAATACCTGTATTTTTCCCATATGATCACCGTTTCTTTATCTCATCCTGATATTGATATAAAAGGTTAATGGCTTCAAGGGGCGTCAAGCGTCCCAAATCCAGCGCCGCAATCTGCGCAATGATTAAATCATCCGGCAAAGCGGCTTCCGCGCGGCTTTCTTCCACGCGGGAAGGTTCGGAGCTTTCAAGATATTTTGCTTCCTCCCCGGCAATCTCTCTGGCCGTTGAGGCGATATCCGCATTCACAAGCTGGAGCACAATCTCCTTTGCCCTGTCTGTGACAGAAGAAGGTATTCCGGCCAGTTTTGCCACCTGAATACCATAGCTTTTATCCGCTCCTCCCTGAATGATCTTGCGCAAAAATATAATATCGTCCCCCTGTTCCTTAACGGCAATGCAATAATTATTTACGCCCGGGAGACGGCCTTCCAGTTCAGTCAATTCATGATAGTGGGTGGCAAAAAGGGTTTTCGCACCGAGTTTCTTTTTATCACTGATATGCTCCACCACCGCCCAGGCGATACTCAGACCGTCAAAGGTTGACGTTCCCCGGCCAATCTCATCCAGAATCAATAAGCTGTTTTTCGTGGCATTTCGAAGAATATTGGCAACCTCATTCATTTCCACCATAAAAGTACTCTGGCCGCTGGCCAAATCATCCGAGGCGCCGACACGGGTAAAAATCCGGTCCGCAATACCGATATCCGCACTGGCAGCCGGGACAAAGGAACCCATCTGGGCCATCAGCACGATAAGGGCCGCCTGACGCATATATGTAGATTTTCCTGCCATATTCGGCCCGGTGATAATAGAGATTCGGCGGTTATCATTGTCAAGAATAGTATCGTTCGGCACAAAGGCATCATTTGGAATCATCTGCTCGACCACCGGGTGGCGTCCATCTTTTATATAAATCCGCCCGTCCTCATTAATCTGAGGCCGTACATAATGGTTGCGCTCAGCCACATAAGCCAGCGACGCATAGACGTCCATTTTAGCCAGCGCTTTGGCTGTCTGCTGAATCCGCTTCACCTCCGCGCCAATCTGATCGCGAATCATGGCAAAGAGGTCGTATTCCAGAGAAAACAGTTTTTCCTCAGCCCCGAGAATCATATCCTCCAGTTCTTTCAGCTCGGGAGTAATGTATCGCTCCGCATTTGCCATGGTCTGCTTGCGTGTCCAGTCTTCCGGGACAAGCTCTTTATAGGAATTTGTCACTTCAAGATAATAACCAAATACTTTATTGAATTTAATCCGAAGATTTTTAATACCGGTTTTTTCCCGCTCCCGCTGTTCCATCTGGGCCAGCCATTGCTTCCCCTCGGTTTTGGCATTGCGGTACTTATCCACAGTTTCATTATAACCTGTTTTTATAATTCCGCCCTCTTTGATGGAAATCGGCGGTTCTTCCTCAATGGCCGTTTCAATCAGCTTTGTGATATCTTCAAGTCCATCCAGATTTTCATAGATTTCTTTTAAATCAGAGGTTTTCATGTTCCGAAGCAGATATTTAATCGGCGGAATCATGGATAAGGAATTCTTAAAGGAAATCATATCCCGGGGATTGGCGGATTTATAGCTGATTCTGCTCATCAGCCGCTCCAAATCATAAATCGCATTTAAGTATTCACGGATTTCATCTCTGGTAATCACGTCTTCATTTAACTCTTCCAAACTTTCCAGCCGCCGTTCAATCAAATCCTTTTGAACAAAGGGCTGTTCAATGCAGGTCCGCAGATAACGGGCCCCCATGGCCGTTTTTGTTTTATCCAGCACCCAGAGAAGGGAACCCCGCTTCTGTTTTTCCCGAAGAGTTTCCAAAAGCTCCAGATTTCTGCGGGTGGCCGTGTCCAGCACCATGAAACGCTCCGTCTGATACGGGGTGATTTTTGTCATCTGGGGCAGGGCGTTTTTCTGAGTTTCATATAAATACTGGAGAAGCATTCCGGCTGCAATAGTCCCCGTCGGATAATCCGAGAGGCCGAGACCTTCCAGAGATGCCACATGAAAATGCTCTTTTAATTTCTGAATACAAAGCGACTCATCGGAATACCAGCTTTCCAGAGGAGAGACGGATATACGCATTTTTTCTCCGACATCCTCCAAATCGATGCCGCACATTGGAAAATAGTCGTTATAAACAATTTCCGCCGGTGTGTATTTCGTGATTTCATCCATGACTTTTTTATCCGAATCGACTTCCGTCATATAATAATCGCCGGTTGAAATATCCGCGACACTGATGCCAAAACGCTCGTCCATATAAAAAAGACACATGAGATAATTATTTTTCGTTTCATCCAAAGACTGGATACTCAGGTTTGTGCCCGGCGTGACAATGCGGATAACTTCCCGCTTAACAATCCCTTTTGCTGTTTTCGGGTCCTCCACCTGCTCACAGATAGCCGCCTTATATCCCTTTTCAATTAATTTTGTCAGATAGCCGTCCAAGGCATGGTAAGGAATACCGCACATCGGGGCGCGTTCCTCCTGTCCACAGTCTTTTCCTGTCAGAGTGATTTCCAAAGCCTTCGAAGCCACAAGCGCGTCTTCAAAAAACATTTCATAAAAATCCCCCAGGCGATATAATAAAATGCAGTCCTTATATTGTTTTTTTGTCTCTACATATTGCTGCATCATAGGTGTTAATGGTGCCATTCGTTTCCTCCGGTTTCTATATAAATCATATTATAAATAAATTCTTATAACATCTTATCTTTTTCCCAAAATAATGTCAACAAATTCCACGCCCTTTCGATAAAATTCATCAGATTAACAAAAAACACCATTTTATTAACTTTATCCCCACTTTTTTCAAAAATAGGTTGATTTTTCGTAAAAAAAGGGCTATGATAACCATAGTTTTCCATTTTTCGAACCACTTTCAACCCACCAAAAATATTTTTGGATTGTTTGAAGCAGAGAAAGGACACAAAATGCTCTTACAGTTGATTAAAGAAGAAGATATTGCTGAAGTTCTTGAGATTTATACGCCCTATGTGCAGGATACAGCCATCACTTTTGAATGTGAAGTTCCAACCCTGGAAAACTTTTCGGACCGCGTTCATCACTATATGGAACAATATCCATGGATTGTAGCGAAAACCCACGGCAAAATTGTCGGCTATGCCTATGCCTCCCTCTATCGGAGCCGGGAAGCCTATCAGTGGTGCTGTGAACTTTCGGTTTATCTCCGCCCGGAAAATAAGGGAACAGATTTGGGACGTACCCTTTATTCCGCATTGATGGATCTGCTGACACTTCAGGGCTACTATACCGTTTACGGCGTGATTACCCTGCCAAATGAAGCCAGTCTGACCCTTCACAAGCGGCTCGGCTTTTCCATGGATGGTATTCAGTCCAACTGCGGTTTTAAACTTGGAAGCTGGCACAATACGGCCATCATGTCAAAAGCGCTGAGGGATTTCGAACCGCCCCTCGCTCCGCCAAAATCGATTCCCGAACTTCCCAATGATGTAATCAATGCCATTCTCAGCAAAGGTACGCTGCACTAAAAAAGGTGTAAAGTTATTGATGATTCAATAAAACTTTACACCTTTATTTTTTATGCTTATTTATACGTTAAATAACAAATCTGCATAGGTTGGGAATGGCCATAGGGATTTATCCACGAGCATTTCCAGTGCATCCGCCGGCTCACGAAGCTCTGCCATGGCGGAAAATACATTATCCCGGTAGGCAATGGCCTGGGCTTTCGCATCCTCAACAGCCGCCGCTTTATCCGTTGCCGCTTCCAGTTTTTCAAGGGCTGTATTCATAGCCACCAGATGTTTCGAAATCTCAGCCAGGGATGCTTCCTGCACAGAAGCGTCGGCGCCCACAGCTTTGACCGCCGCAACGGACTGGGCCACTGTTGTCGTATATTTGATAACGGCAGGAATGATTTCTTTTCTTGCCATGTCAATCATAGTTTTTGCTTCAATATTAATCGCCTTTGAATAGGTTTCATAACCAACTTCCTGGCGGGAGGATAATTCCACGCGGGTCATAACCTTATGTTTCTCAAACAGCTCAACCGCATAATCCTCAGTCAGACATCCGAGGGCATCCACCATATTTTTGATGTTTGGAAGTCCTCTGCGCTCAGCCTCTTCCACCCATTCTTCCGAATAACCGTTGCCGTTGAAAATAATCCGGATATGGTCGCTGATCCACTGCTTTGTCAAATCATGGGCTGCCATAATCGGGTCATCGGAAGCCTCCAGAACATCGGCAGCCTGACGAAGAGTTTCGGCAACGATTGTATTCAAAACCGTATTCGGGTCAGCAATGGATGCGGTGGAACCAACCATACGGAATTCGAATTTATTGCCCGTGAAGGCAAATGGCGATGTACGGTTGCGGTCAGTGGCATCTTTCATAAAGGAAGGCACGGTGGAAACGCCCACATCAAGTTTTCCTCCGACTTTACTGGATGTCGCCTCTCCTTTTTCGCAGAGCTGATTTAAAACGTCCTCCAACTGTTCTCCGAGGAAAATGGAAATGATGGCCGGAGGCGCTTCATTGGCCCCGAGGCGGTGGTCATTGCCCGGATTTGCAGCAGATTCGCGGAGCAGCGGCGCATACTCGTCGACCGCTTTTAAAACAGCGGATAAAATCAAAAGGAACTGCTTGTTCTGATGCGGTGTTGTCCCCGGGTCCAAAAGGTTTACGCCGGTGTCCGTAGACATAGACCAGTTATTATGTTTGCCGGAACCATTAATTCCCGCAAATGGTTTTTCATGCAGCAGGCATACCAGGTTATGCCGGAGGGCTACTTTTTTCATCGTCTCCATAACTAACTGGTTGTGATCTGTCGCAATATTGGTTGTATTATAAACAGGCGCCAGCTCATGCTGTGCCGGAGCCACTTCATTGTGCTGAGTTTTTGCTGTAACTCCTAATTTCCACAGTTCTTCATTCAAATCATTCATATATTCGGAAACCCGCTCCTTAATGCTTCCGAAATAATGGTCATCCAGTTCCTGGCCCTTTGGCGCCGGAGCCCCGAATAAGGTGCGGCCTGCGAAGATTAAATCTTCACGCTGATTGTATGTATCCCTGTCCACGAGGAAATATTCCTGTTCCGGGCCGACACTTGTAGTAACTTTCTGAGCCTCTGTATCGCCAAAAGCACGGACAACTCGAAGGGCCTGCACATTCAGAGCCTCCATGGAACGGAGCAGCGGAGTTTTTTTGTCGAGAGCTTCTCCGGTATAGGAACAGAAAATTGTCGGAATACAGAGAACCGTCGTGCCGCTTGGCGTTTCATGGATAAAGGCCGGGGATGTGCAATCCCATGCGGTATAGCCTCTGGCCTCAAAAGTTGCGCGGAGACCGCCGGAAGGGAAAGAGGAACCATCCGGTTCGCCTTTAATCAATTCTTTTCCGGAAAATTCAAGAATAACGCCGCCGTCATCCGTTGGAGAAATAAAGGCGTCATGCTTTTCCGCGGTAATTCCTGTTAAAGGCTGGAACCAATGAGTATAATGGGTAGCTCCTTTTTCAATCGCCCAATCCTTCATTTCATTGGCGACGACTTCAGCCACATGGCTGTCAAGTTCTCCGCCTACGGAAATTGTCTGTTTCAATTCTTTGTAAATCTTTTTTGGGAGTCTTTCTTTCATGGTTGCATCGTCAAAAACGTCTGAACCAAAAATTTCTGCTACATCAATTTTTTTTGCCATTGATAATTCCTCTCCTCTATATTTTTTTGAATTATAAGTAAAAAAGGTGCTCTCCACGAATAGAGAACACCTTTGCCCGACTTCGTGTATAGATTAGCATACTTCGGCGGAAAAATAAATATTTTTTTGCAAAAAATTTGATTTTTGTTAATTTCTCATAATTCCGCCCGAAAGACCATTTAATTTTTCGTTAAATTTACAGGCTCGCCCATATAATAAAAGTTTTTGCAGGAAGTAAGGCGCACCGGGACAATTTCTCCAATCATCGAGGCGTCCCCTGCAAAATGAACCACCGTATTATTGCTCAGCCGCCCCGTAACCAGATGGTCATCCTGCCGGTTGATTTCTTCCACCAGCACATCCTGGACAGTCCCTTCATGGCGGCTGCACACTTTGGCCGCAATGCTCTGGACTTCCTCCAAAAGCCGGTTAAACCGGTCTTTAACCACTGCTTCCGGCACCTGATCTTCCATGACAGCCGCCGGAGTGCCGGTACGTTTGGAATAGATAAAGGTATAAGCGCTGTCATAGCCGACTTTGCGCACGACATCCATTGTTTCGAGGAAATCCTCCTCCGTCTCCCCCGGAAAACCGACAATAATATCCGTTGTCAGGGAGATGTCCGGGCAGGCGGCCCGCAATTTATCCACAAGCAAAAGGTAGTCTTCTTTTGTGTACCTGCGGTTCATTTTCTTTAAAATCTCCGTACTTCCGGACTGGAGAGGCAGATGGAGGTGACGGCAGATTTTTGGTTCATCAGCCATAACCTGAATCAGTTCATCGGACAAATCCTTTGGATGGGACGTCATAAAGCGCACCCGGAGCAGTCCTTCAATCCGGCAGATCCGCCGGAGCAGTTCGGCGAAGCTCATCGGCGTTTCCAGATTTTTGCCGTAGGAGTTGACATTCTGCCCAAGGAGCATCACCTCAACGACACCGTCGGCCACCGCGTCTTCAATCTCCCGGATAATATCTTCCGGCTGACGGCTCCGCTCCCGCCCCCGCACATAAGGCACGATACAATAGCTGCAGAAATTGTTGCAGCCAAACATGATATTAATGCCCGTTTTAAAAGAATACTTCCGGTCATTCGGCAAATCTTCAACAATCTGCTCCGTATCCTTCCAGATATCAATAACCATCTGATTTTCTGTAATCCGCCGGTAAATAAGTTCGGCAAACTTGAAAATATTGTGGGTCCCAAAAATCAAATCCACATGGCGGTAGCTTTTTTTCAGTTTTTCGACGACTTCCGGCTCCTGCATCATGCAGCCGCAGAGGGCAATCAACATGGATGGATTTTTCTTTTTTATCTGTTTCATCTGCCCAAGACGGCCGTAAACTCTCAGGTTGGCATTTTCCCGGACAGTACATGTGTTGTAAATAACAAAATCCGCCTTTTCTGAATCAATCATCTCATATCCGATATTTTCCAGAATCCCTCTGAGCTTTTCCGAATCTCGGGCATTCATCTGACACCCGAAGGTTACCACCGAAGCCGTCAGCGGGCGGCCGAGCTTTGCTTTCTGTTCTTCCACCCACTGTCGGCACTGTCCCATATAATAATACTGGCGTTCAGCTTCCGTAAGATGTTCTGTCAACATAGTTCCCCCTGTATATTACGGCCGCACCTGGCCATTGCCGTAAATGATGTATTTTGTTGTTGTCAGTTCCTTAAGACCCATCGGTCCCCGGGCATGGAGTTTCTGGGTACTGATGCCGATTTCCGCGCCAAAGCCGAATTCAAAGCCATCGGTAAACCGGGTTGAAGCATTGACATAAACCGCCGCGGCATCCACTTCATCGAGAAAACGGCGGGCATGTTCATAATCCTTTGTGATAATGGCTTCCGAATGTTTTGTATTGTATTTGTTAATGTGGGCGATGGCTTCATCGAGACTTTCAACAACCTTGGCGGAAAGTATGTAATCCAGGTATTCCTGTCCCCAGTCCTCTTCGGTTGCCGGAACAATCTGCCCGTTCAAACGACAGCAATTTTCATCGCCCCGGATTTCCACATTTTTCTTAAAGAGCCGTTCACAAATTGCAGGAAGCACCTGCTCCACAATATTTTTATGAATTAATAAAGATTCGCATGCGTTGCAAACGCCGGTCCGCTGAGTTTTTGCGTTATCGATGATATTTACAGCCATTTCGATATCGGCGGAATCATCCACATAAATATGACAGTTCCCCGTGCCTGTTTCAATCACCGGGACAGTACTGTTCTCCACAACGGTCCGAATCAGCCCGGCGCCGCCCCGTGGAATGAGCACATCGAGATACTGGTTCATCTGCATAAGTTTCTTTGCAGTCTCCCTGTTTGTATCTTCCACAAGCTGAATGGCATCCGGCGTCACACCGCAGGCATCGAGCGTCCGGCGAATCATATCAACAATGGCTTTATTGGAATGAATCGCATCGCTGCCGCCCTTTAATATAACAGCGTTGCTTGTCTTAAAGCAAAGGCCGAAGGCATCGGCTGTAACATTTGGGCGGGACTCATAAATAATGCCGATAACTCCCAAAGGCACCCGCTTTTTGCCGATTTCAAGGCCGTTTGGCCGAATCTTTGCTTCGAGGATTTCTCCAATCGGGTCCTCCAAACCAATCAGGGACACCAGTCCTTCCGCCATGGAATGGATACGTTCTTTGCTCAGGGCGAGACGGTCCACAAGAGATTCGCTCATCCCCTTTTCCCGGGCAGCACGCACATCCTCTTCATTCGCCTTTAAAATCTCTTCACTTCCGGCAATAAGCCCGTCAGCCACTGCCTGGAGACATTCATTCTTTTTTGTTGCATTTAATCGGAGCAATTCTCTTTCGGCCTGTTTGGCCTGTATTCCCAACATTTCCAGTGTCATTTTTCATCCATCCTTTCTAAGATTCCTGTTTCAGTAACAATATAATCCAGGGAGCAGTCTGTCGCTTCCCTAGGTACCTGTTCTACAATCTGCCCGTCATAGGCTATCCCGCAGCTTACAAGGCGCCGGCCGGTCTTTTTTTCAGCCCAATCCGCATCCCGTTTAAAAACAGCGGCAGACAGAAATCTGTCGTAATAACCGCCGCCATAGCCGAGACGGTAAAAGTTCTTATCAAAAGCCAGGCCGGGAACCAGAATAATTCCCCTCCGGCCTTCAGGCCGGACAGTATTCACCAGCGGGCACTCCGGCCCCGGCTCCCGGATTCCCATATATCCCGGAACAAGCTGTTCCATGGACTTTATATGATAAAATTCCATTTTCTCTTTTCCAACCACCTTCGGCAGGGCTAAAATCTTGCCGTCGGCAAGTACCTGCCGGTTAAAATGCCAGGTGTCCGCTTCACTTCGAAAACTGGCATAAGAAAAGACGATGGAAGCCTGCCGGTAAAATTCCTGAGCACAAAGCCTCTCGAATATCGCCCGGCTGGATTTTTGGATATTCTCCGGCTTCATTTCATCCCGGCGGCGGCTCATCTCCTTTCTTAAAGCTTTCTTTTCCAGAATTTTAGTTTCCATATTTTTCCTGATGTTTCTTCTTTAAGTCAACAATGGTTCCATCGGGTTTTTGAATCTTAATGGTATCGAGTTGGCCTTTAAGATTGTTCCGCACGGAGGCAAGAAAAGCTCCCCGGAGTTCTGCCTGCTCGATTTTTTCCTCCGGCGTCAATCCCTCCGGAGTTTTGGATTTTTTGTAAAGTTCATTAATCCGCGCAATATCTTTATCTGTCATCAATGCCGTTCCCCCTCAATATATCGTTTTAAATCAAAATCTTCATTTTTATGGGCCAAAAACAAGGTTCCTATCGGCTCGCCATAAACAATATCATGAATATGATGAAAGTCTTTTCCGTTGGCAATAATCATATCGCAGCCCGCATCGGTCGCAATCCGCGCCGCATCAATTTTTGTAACCATGCCGCCCGTGCCGAAATCGCTTCCGGCCCCCTTCGCCATATTATAGAGATTTTTGTCTATTTTCGGAACACACTCGATAAATCTGGCCTCCGGGTTTTTATTCGGATCATCTGTATATAAACCGTCAATATCCGACATAAGAATGAGCAAATCCGCGTTAATCAATGCGGCGACCACCGCCGACAATGTATCGTTATCGCCAAACTCAATCTCATCCGTGGAGACGGTATCGTTTTCATTTACAATAGGGATAACGCCCATCTTCAAAAGCTGATTAAAGGTGTTTTTGGCGTTAAATACGCTCTTTTCACGGATAATCGTATGCTTTGTCATCAAAATCTGGGAGCTGACCTGATGGTATTCATTAAACAAACGCTGATACAGCCCAATTAAAGCGCCCTGGCCAACCGAGGCGCAGGCCTGCTTCATGGGCAGCGTGGAGGGGCGTTCATTTAATCCAAGCACTCTTCTTCCGGCGCCGATGGCTCCCGAGGAAACAAGAACAACTTCCTTTCCCTGATTCCGCAAGTCGCATAAAATACGCACAAGCTGTTCCAGCTTAAATAAATCCATCAATCCGGTTTCTTCATGCACAAGGGAAGATGAACCGACCTTGACTACAATTCGTTTTTTTTGCTTCAAAGAAGCTCTGTCACACATGATGATTCCTCCACTTATCTTTTTTCTTCTGTCTTATTTTTTATCCCTTCATTCGGGCAATATACTTTTCTTATGGCCTCGGCAATACGAAGCCCATCCATGGCCGCAGAGGTGATGCCGCCGGCGTATCCGGCGCCCTCGCCGCAGGGGTAAATACCTTCGATTTCTGACTGAAACTCCCTGTTCCGCTCCATGCGGACAGGGGAGGATGTCCGCGTTTCCACCCCGGATAAAATGGCATCTCCCCGGTTATAATTTTGTATTTTATGGCCAAAGGCTTCGATGCCCTCCTTCAGACTGTCGCAGACATACTTCGGCAGACATTGATTTAAATCCGCAAAAGCCGTCCCGCCCTTATGTACCGGCAAAACATCGCCAAAAGCTTCGGATACTTTTCCTTCGCAAAAATCCCTGTAAAGCTGGACGGGCACTTTTCCCTTTCCTGCCAGATATGCCCTGTGCTCCCAAAGCCGCTGGAATTCCACCCCGGCCAGAACATCCTCCGATGGAAAATCTTCCGGTGTCACGGTGACAATCACCGCACTGTTGGCGTTTTCTGAGTCCCGCCCGTGGTAGCTCATTCCATTAACCACACAGCCGCCTTCCTCGGAAGAGGCGTTCACCACATAGCCGCCGGGACACATACAAAAAGTATAGACGCCGCGGCCATTGGAAGCGGTATGGGTCAGCTTATAGGAAGCGCTGCCCAGAATATCATCGGCAGGGCTGCCGTACTGGGACTGATTAATCATCGCCTGGGGATGTTCCATCCGAAGCCCGATGGCAAAGGATTTGGCAGTCATCGGAACTCCCCGCTTTTTCAGCATATAAAAGGTGTCTCTCGCACTGTGGCCCACAGCCAGAACAAGACATTCGCAATCTATCCAGGTTTCATTATTGACGCAGACTGCTTTAAGACGGCCCTTTTCCGTGCAGATATCCGTAAGCTTATTTTCAAAGCGGACTTCGCCGCCCAGAGCAATAATTTCTTCCCGCATCGCCCGGACAATATGGCACAGCACGTCGGTGCCGATATGGGGTTTATTAACATACATAATCTCTGAATCTGCGCCAAACTCTACAAACAGCTCCAAAACTTTCCGATGCCGGCCCACCGGGTCTTTAACCAGTGTATTTAATTTGCCGTCGGAGAAGGTTCCGGCGCCGCCCTCGCCGAACTGGACATTGGTTTCCGGCTGAAATTCACCGTCATCCCAAAATCGCCGCACGGCTTTCTGACGCCGTTCCACATCCATTCCCCGTTCCAAAAGAATGGGCCGATAGCCGTGGCGCGCCAGCATCAGGGCGCAGAACAGTCCTGCCGGGCCGCTCCCCACAATAATTATCGGATGCGTCAGCTTTTTATCTCCGGCTCCCGGAAAAACATAGGGCCTATCCTCAACGCTGCGTATATTTTTATTCCGGTTTCGTTTCATAAAAGCCTTTTCCCGCTTTAACTGAACATCCACCGTATAAACAGCCATAATCTCCTGCTTTTTTCGGGCGTCAATGGACTTTTTAAAAATTTTCCAATTTTCGACGTCCTTTTCCTGTATATGTAATTTTTTTAAGACCGCGGCAAAAACCCGGTCCTCTCCTTCCCGATAAGGAATTCTAATTTGTCCGATACGAAGCATGACATTCCTTTCCGGCCGCAGTCCCGGCCAAAGAGCCCGTCGACCACGCCCATTGCAGATTATAGCCGCCGCAAATGCCGTCGGCATCCAGCAGCTCCCCAACAATATACAGTCCCGGATGGAGAAGGGATTCGCAATTTGCCGGAGATACTTCGTTTAAATCAACGCCCCCGGCGCAGACCTGGGCAAAATCGTAACCCCGGCTTCCGACAATCGTAGCCGGAAAATGTTTCAGTATTTCCGCGAGCTTCTCCGCCTTTGGCAGTCCATCCCCCTGAGTTTTCGCCAGCTTCATGCACTCATGCATCAGTTTCCGGTTTAAAAGGCCTGTCTCAAAAACTTCGCCGGGCCGCCCCTGAAAACGGATAATCCGCTCTTTGAGAAATTGAATCAATGTTTCTCTGCTCCAATCCGGGAAAAAATTCAACATGCACTGAACCTGCCGACCTGCCAGAAGTCCATAAGCCGCCTGCCCGCTGACCTGAAATACCGGGATACCCGAAATACCATAATCTGCGAATTGAATCTCTCCCCGGTGTTTATCCACGGTCTTCCCATCGATTTTCAATTGAAGTGCCGCTTCTGTCCGGATTCCCGACAGTGCCTTATATACCTTTTCTCCGGCTTTAAGCCCTGTCAGCGCCGGAACCACCGGGACAATCGAATGGCCCAGCGCCGCTGCGAGCCCATACCCGCTGCCGTCGGAGCCGAGCTTTTGCGAGGCTTTCCCTCCGCAGGCCAGAATCAATCTCCGGCAGTGAAACACCTCTTTTTCGGCATCTATCTGGAAGCCTTTTCCTTTTGGCCGGACACCCCGGACTTCCACATCAGTCCGAACTGTCACCTGCAGCCGCTCCAGCTCAAAACGCAGAGCATCCAATATGGATGCGGCCTGCATGGAATTCGGATAGACATAACCTTCCTTTTCCTTTGGAAGAATACCCAATTCGGCAAAAAACCTTTCCGCTGCTTTTTGACCGAAGGCACTTAAAACGGCTTCCACCCTCTCAGGCTGCCTGCTGTGATAGCATTTCACATTCATATATCTATTTGTAAAATTGCATTTTCCGTTGCCCGTAGCCAGCAGTTTTTTTCCAACCTTTGGCATACGCTCTAAAATGAGAACGGAAGCGCCCTGGCGTGAAGCACAAATGGCGGCAGCCATACCCGATGCGCCGCCACCGATAACAATAATGTCCGATTTCATTAAAAACTCTCCTGAATCTGAATTCGAAAAATCTCCGTATATCATGATATCATGTTTTCACGATTCAGAAAAGCCTCTTCTTTATCAACTTTTTTGTCAGCTGGAATAGTTTTGCAAAAAACTGTACAATTCTGTTTCATCCTTCATTTCTTTGCCGGAAAGTATTTCACACTGCAAATCAACAGGCAAATCGCCAAGCCGGATATCCGGGTATTCAAAAACCGTTTTCCTGTCGCTGTAGTAAATGACGATACGGCCCTGGCGGTAAATGACATAATATTTTTGATAATTTTCATCGGGATAATAGGTTTTTCTGAGGACAACTTCATTGGTGGAATAGGATTCAATATCAAAGCTGACAAGCCCGTCTTCCAGCTCCTTTAACGGCAGATCTGTCATATAATTATTCAATTCAGACAGCAGTTCTTCCCGCTCCAGCCCCAGATATGCCGCCGGCATCGTGCGTTCATCAATAGATTTTTCACCCGTCTTTAAATTTAATGTTTCCATCACAAGGCGGGTTTCCGGTAAAATAAAATTCTCCTTTCCTGCCGTCACAGGGAGAACTTCCGGCACCTCATTGACCTGTGCTCCCGATAACGGCCAGGCAAAGCACAGATATCCGCCGCCATATGAGAGAGCGATGACAAGCATCCATAAAAATAAGCAGATACATTTTCTCTTCATGGTTTCACCCCTTTGAGAAAAGTATCTGCCTTTTTTTAGTTTTTATTCATTTCAGCCCTATAAAAGGTGCATCCGATATAAAAATCTTACAATCGCATCCCCTTTAGGAAAGGCATAAAGCTCTTCTTCTGTCACGCCGTGGGTTATCACCATCAGCACAGCATAAATCACTACAGCCAGAAGAATCGCAATCAGCGTCGATATCGTATTCGAATGAAGAATATACATACTGCCTTTGTAAACAAAAAATGTCACTGCCCCCATAATCGCCGATGCCACTATAGAGGAACCGGCCATTTTGACAATATCCAACTGATAATCCACAACCTTTGCCAGTGAGCGCAAATTTAACACGCACAGACAGAAGGAAAACACGATATTTCCATAAATCAAAGCGAAAATATGTAAATCGGCAAAGGCCAAAAGCACCACTGTAAACAAAATGTGAATACCGAGGGAAATTGCCGCATTAATCACAGGAATACGCATGTGATTGCTGCCCTGCAAAATCGTTGATGTCAACGTGGATAAGGCATAAAAAATAATCGTTACTGCGCCGACAACCAGCATACGCCCCGGAAGTGTTGTCGTATCCCGGAACAGCATCTGCATGATCGGGCCGCCCATAACCGCCACGCCCACGGCACAAGGTATGGCAATCAACATTGTCAGGCGTATCGCCACATCCATCTGATCTTTAACCCGTTCACGCCGTTTCAGAGCAATGGCCCCGGCAATGCCCGGCATCAGGGCTACCGTCAATGCGGAGGTGATTCCCAACGGAAGATTAATTAATAACTGATATTTAGAACTGTAAATACCATACAGGGAGCTGATGAAGGACGACTGATAACCGATACCCTTCAGGATGTTACTGAAAAGCGCCGAATCCAAAAGGCTGCTAATCTGATAGATTGTTGACGTCAGCACCAGAGGAATGATTGTCAGTCCAATCATCCGATATATCTGCCGGTTTTCCAGAAGCTTTTGAGTTGGGTCTTTCTTCATTCGCCGGGATAACTGAGGGCGATAAGAAGAATACACCAGATATAAAAATACAAGGCTGGAAACTGCCCCCATAAATGTACCCAGCGTACCTCCGGCAGCTCCGAAGGCCGCGCCTCTTGAAATCAAAATCGCTGCCGCTGCCACGGATACAACGGCATTGAATAACTGTTCAACCACCTGGGAGAAGGCCGTCGGCGCCATATTGCCCAGTCCCTGGGTATATCCTCTGAACACACCCATAACGGCACATACAAGCACTGTCGGTGCCAATACCCGGAGGGCCGGAGCCACTTCGGTAATGCCGCCGAACATAATCATGGAAATCCAACGTGCTCCCACAAAGGTCAATAAAGCCAGTGTTCCGCTCAAAACAGCCGCAAAGATAATTGAACAGCGAAATATAGCCTGTGCATTTTTATATTCGCGGCGCGCCACTCTGGCCGCTGTCAGTTTGGAAACAGCGACCGGCACCGCATTTGTTGAAAGGATAACGAGAAACTGGTACACCTCAAAAGCGAACCCATAATATCCCATACCCTCATTGCCTACAATATTTGTCAGTGGAATTCGGTAAACGATACCGATTAAGCGCACGATAATCGTTGCAATTGCCAGAATACTTCCCTGAACAATCAGCTTTTTACCGGCGCGCTGTCTACTGTTGCCCATAGCACACCTCTTTCATGATGTCTTTTTTGGTCCGGCCTATTTCGCACTATAGTCGACCGATAATTCCGAAGGCACTACAGCAATATAGGATTTGCCGACATTCAGATAAACCGGAGTACCGTCTTCATAATAATAAGCTGTACGGTCACTCTCTGTCTCGCGTTCCCAAAGAATCTTGACAGCCTTACCATCTGTAAAAAGCAAACCGTTTCCGCCGCCAATGAGTTTATAATCCTGATGATCCTGTTCGCTGATAATGCTTCTCTCAGCAAACTCGATAATCAGATTTTTAAATTTGACCTGCTCATTATTCTCCACATCAATATGGGGCTCTCCATACTGGAATCGATAATATAAACCGTCTTCTCCATTGTATTCAAACCATGGATTGTTAATCGGGAACGGCATAGTCACTTTTTCAGCAATTTCTCCCGTTTCAGGCACAACATCTTCATCATTAAAGTTCAGACGTCCCTCATAATTTTCCGGATAGTCCCGGCTGATGCCTGTAGCTTCGAGGCCGGCCAGAAGTCCGTCCTTCGAGGAATAGACATTGTGCGGCGCTTCTCTGTCATCTGTACGGTAAAATACAGCTTCACTATAGCCGGACAGGCCGCTGATTGTCGGATACCCCTGGTTAATCCGGTCTTCCGCAAAAATAGACTGTCCAAAATGGGTATAAATCGCGTCATCATCCTGGGCTAAATCCATGTAATAATGGCGGGCGCTTCGGATAGAACCGACTTTGTTCAGATTTTCAATATCCTGAAATTCACACATTAAACGTGTAATACCGGATTCAACCAGACATTCATACATAATTTCCGCCTGGCTGATGCCGCTTTGAGGCAGCGCCTCCTGGATATTGTTAATCATAATCGCATAAGGGCGCTGTGAGCCAATGGCTTCGTCCACAACTTCACCGGTCAGATAGCTGTACATCTTGCCCTCCGGAAGTGCCGCTTTCTCTTTTTTTGTCTCCTTGACAGTTTCAGTTTCTGCTGCTACTGTCTGACTTTCCGTTTCTGCCGTTGTCTCTTTTTTACCGCCGCAGGCTGTCAGGCCAAGCAGCATACTTAAACCAAGTATTGCAATAATTCCTCTTTTTTTCATTGATATCTCTCCTTTTATCCCATGTATTTATCGATATAATCCAAGGCGCGCCAAAATCGCCTCCTGCTTTTCTTCCATATTGATGCGCTCATCCTCTTCCATATGGTCATAGCCAAATAAGTGGAGCATGCTGTGAGCTGTCAGAAATCCCAGTTCCCTTTCTCTGGAATGTCCGTAGGCTTCCGCCTGTTCAATGACTTTTTCCACGGAAATAATAATGTCTCCAAGAAGCAGTTCTCCCGAATCCGGGTCGAAACAGTCCTCCTCAGCCATCTCCTCCACAATTGAAAAGTCTCCCGGTGTATCATAGGCAATCATCGGGAAGGATAAAACATCCGTCGGCTTTGCCAGATTGCGGTATTCTTCATTGATGGCGGCAATGGACGCATTATCAGTTAAAATAACATTGACTTCCGCGGCATAAGGACACTCATGAATCTCCAGGGCCATGTCGATCACCTTTTCAATAATCGGCGCCGCATCGATTCCCAACGGAAGCTCTGTTTCATATTCTATATGAATTGCCATAATTTATCAACTCCTTTTCGACTTTTTCAGACGGGAGACTCTTTCGTTCCTCCGCTCGTATTCATCATAGGCTTTGACAATCTTCTGTACCAGCGGGTGACGCACCACATCTTTACTGGAAAGCATACTGATACCGATATCGTCAATATTTTTAAGAACTTTCAGCGCCACATCCAGCCCTGAACTCTGCCCCGACGGCAAATCCTTCTGACTCAAGTCCCCGGTGATAATAACTTTAGAGCCGAAGCCGACACGGGTCAAAAACATTTTCATCTGGGCCGGAGTTGTATTCTGGGCTTCATCCAGCACAATAAAAGAATTATCCAGCGTACGCCCACGCATATAAGCCAGCGGCGCTACCTCAATCAATCCCTTTTCCATATTCCGCAGATAAGCGTCCGCTCCCATTATCTCATATAAAGCGTCGTAAAGCGGTCTCAAATAAGGGTCAATCTTGCTCTGCAAATCTCCCGGAAGGAATCCGAGTTTCTCTCCGGCTTCAATGGCCGGACGGGTTAAAATGATTCTATTTACCTCGTTATTTTTAAAAGCCGTAATCGCCATAGCCATGGCCAGATAGGTTTTTCCCGTACCGGCAGGGCCAATGCCAAAGACAATCATTTTATCGCGAATCTGTTCTACATAGGCTTTTTGCCCGAGAGTCTTTGGTTTAATCGGTTTTCCATTGACTGTATGGCAGATCATATCCTGATTTAAAGTTAAAATTGAGGATTCCTTATCATCAAAAGAAAGGGATAGCGCGTAATCCACATTCTGTTCACTGATCGGTTCTCCCCTTTTGGAAAGTTCCAATAAATTTAAAAATACACTTTTAGCTTTGGCAACATGGCCGATTTCTCCGACGACTTTAATCACACTGTCACGGACAATGACCGTAACATTCAATGTGCGTTCGATTTTTTTAATATAAACATCATACTGTCCAAAGACATTCCGGGTATGCTCCGCCGGAATATCAATCATTGTTTCCGTTATACTCATCTGTCTCTCCAATCCCATGAATTTGAGTATCTTCCGGAGGAATATCTGTACCCTCGCCGACAGGTTTAATCAGGACAAAATCCCCGACAGCTTCCACCCGGTCCTCATACATTAATATTTTAACATTATTTTCTAGAATTTGTACCCCTTTTTCCTCGAATTCATGAATTATATCCGATAATTCCTTTTCCGCCTCCCCTTTGATTTCAGAAAGCGTCTCCCATGAGGGTACATTCGTATATGGGCGAAAGGCATCCGTCTGAATATGAATACCGGGCCACCAGTCATAAACCCGGGTTATATGGTCATAGACTGTTTCTCCATCTTCATAGGGATTTTTCCCAAAACTTATACTGCGGCTTCCGATTGAAAAAGTAAATTTCCAGGCTGCCCGGCCATAATTGCGGCTTTCCAGGCCGGCCGGATAGGTTTTTGAATAATTTTCAGTCACTTTTGCCCATATATCACCGTCCGCACCAACGGGAATGGACTCGGCTACCGTCAAAGATTCATCCAGAATTTCCATAACTCCGTCAATAAGCAGCTCGCCCTTTTTTATTGTATTTCCAATAGTAACTTTTGGAACACCGCTGCGGGTCACCATGGATACGATTTCTCCATCCTGGGAGGCGCATATATAGCGCGGCAGCGTCTGCTTTTTTCCGGCAGCATCATATTTTACCATCTCTTCCATGGACACAATGAGGGAAGTCCCTTCCATCCGCACAGAAACCCAGGATATATCCGGGAAAGTCAGCCGGAGATTTTCTTCCAGCAAAGCCCCGTCAACCTTGGATTTCCAGATACCAAACCCAATTCCCTCCGCCGTGTCCAGATATTTTGTCAGCCGTTCATCCGTATAATAGGAATTTCCATAAAACTCCAGCTTCCATATATGGGCCGAGAGAAAACAAAGCATTCCGATACAGCCGGCCATACCTATCCACAGGCCCTTTCGGTGTTTCAGAAAGCCCATAAAAAAAGCCAGGCCGCACCGCTTTTCAATCCGTACCCTGACTCTGGTTTTTCGCACAAAGGGCCGTATTTTCCAAAAATCATCCAGATACATGCAGCATCTGCATACCCCTTCATCCAGGGACATATCCCAACACTCAATGCCCTGATAACGGCACAGGTTGAAAAAACGTTCCATATCGCCGCCCTTAAGCCGGCATGTCAGATAACTGCGCAGCCACCGGAATATCCATTCCATTCACAGCACCGACCTTTCATCCGCTTTGATATATTATCGAAACAATATGTCCCCGAATACAGACTTCATCCGCATTAAAATAATAAATATCCAAATGGTCCCCCTGAATGACCAGCCGTTTGCTTTTTAAAAGGAGTATCATTTCTTTCGGACTGTATTGGAGAATTTTCTTATAATTCTGAATCTTTAACTCCTTTTGTCCAAGTGCAAACAAAATCGGAATATCCGCACTCAGTTTTTCAGGCACCATCTGATGATTCTGCAGCCAATCCCCAATCAAGGCGACTCTCCGTTTTTTTCTACATTCTATGTTCCTTTTATGATTTATATACCCTGGATTCAGGCGCCATCCGGTTTTTAAATGCAAATTTACCATCCAAAAAAATAGAACCAGCCGTTTTGCCGGTTCCATCATTTTCTCATTTGTATATTCATTACATTATTTCTCCGATAACATCTTTTCTAATTCTTTCACCTGCCGTTTCATCACTGCAATTTCTTCATCCTTTTCACGAAGCTGCTGGTTCTGCTTCTCAAGCTCTTCCTGCATCTCATCAATCATAAGCTTTACCGTATTTCTGTCCATTTCCAGCAACTCTTTCGAAAATATCTGCATGATACCCTCCATATTCCGGCACAATTCATAAACATCTTCATACATTTCTTTAAAATCCGGATATTGCTCAATAAGTTTTATAATCATCTCCGGCTCATCTCTGCAAAAGAATGTCATCCATGCCTCAAGTTTATTATGTATCGTATTATTTTCATTTTGCTGTTTTTTCTTAAAGATGTCAAGAGCTAAAAAAACAAATTTCTGAGGCATCTCTATTTCAATTCCCGTATTCGATTTCTGTTCTATCAAATGATGATAAACTGAAGGATACTTCTGAAATTCAACAGGGCTTTGCTCAAAAAGAACAATAGTATAAACCGGGCGGATATCCAGATAACTGAATTTCTTTTTCTTTTCATCCCTTAGACGCCGATATTGCCTAAGCAATAAATCTGCGGAATAACAGGCACTCCTCTGCCCCGGAAATCTATAGCCAAGTTTTTGAACCTCTACATTCGCTATGCCTCCATCTTCAAATTCAACAACAATATCCATAATCAGCAGCGAGCTTTCATCCGTGAGTCTGGTTGTATCATTCGGCAGAATTTTCATTACAGAAACCGGTGTATTCAACACCAGGGAAAGGAAATCATTTAATCTCTGAGGCGAATATTCAGGATTCATAACTTCTTTAAACAAGGCATCATAAAGTATTTTCATACCTTTAACTCCGGTACAGATATTAAGAAATTCTCTCTGCTCTTTTTCTTTCCATCCTTCATATATTTTTTTCAATTTTTGCTGCTCATCAATCTGATTCAAAATTTCTTCATAACTTTGAATCATCGGAAAATAATCCGCCAACCTTTGTGCCATAAACGCATCCTCCATTTTAATTTTTCTTTATTTGTTTTGAAAATATGTTCTGAACAGAACGGTTGAATAGAAACAAATGATTTTTTCGCTCGGCCAGAATGGCCTCTCGGATAAATTTATATTAACACAAGGCATATAACGCTTCAATTATAATGTATCGACACATTATAACAATATATTTAGTCCACAGAATATCCGACAAATTTTGTTTATAGCGCAAAAAAAGCTATAACTTACGTTATAGCTTTTTATATCCAGGTATCCGAAGATTATTTATATTTGCGCTTTCTAGCAGCTTCTGATTTCTTCTTACGTCTAACACTTGGTTTTTCGTAATGTTCTCTCTTACGAATTTCCTGCTGAATACCAGCCTTTGCACAGTTTCTTTTGAATCTGCGTAAAGCACTGTCCAATGTTTCGTTTTCTTTAACGATTACGTTTGACATAGCTCACACCTTACCTCCCTCCAGTTGCGTATTGTGCCTATACAACTGTGGGTATATTTTCACATAGCACTATTAGTAGTATAGCATATATTCCAAATTCGTCAACCTCATTTTTAAAAATTTACCACATATGTATTCCCCGAATAGCTGCCTTGGAGACCGGTTTCCTCCAAAAGTCCCGGGATGATTTCATCGCAGGCCGCGTTGATGCGCTCCATCACGGTCTCATCCGCCACATCCGAAAAGCTGTCTTTATTGTTCTTTACTTCCGCTGCCGGAAGGACGAAAACATCATCTTCCGTATAGGTAATACATGTTGGGGTCAGACGAATCCCAGAAATTTTGGCTTTTTTATTCCCCTCTTTATTAACGACCACATCCAAAATGGCCCCGATATCATTATCGATGCCGGCACTGCCATAGGTTTCGCTGCCCAGGAAGGTGCCGAGGGAATAAATCGCGATTCCTTTTTTCGCTGTGCCATCCGTGTCCGTCAGATCACGGACTTCGATTGGCTGCATAGCATAAGGCTCTGTTCCGATCACAATATCGGCGCCGGCCTCAAAGAGACTGTTAAACAGGGATTTCTGGCTGTCATCCGGCTCGGTATTATAAACCTCTCCCGCATAAACCATGGCGACAACAAATTCTGCGCCGTCACGCCGTGCAGCCCGGACATCGTTGCACATCTGTTTAATTTTATTTTCATCATAATTGTCCAGCGAATTAACGGCATAGGCGTTATCTTCATCCAGTTCCATATTCAGGTTGTTTGAATAGGCTACAAATCCGATTTTAATGCTGCTGACGGATGCGATAGTATACCGCTTATCATTGGCGGATTTTTGCGTTCCCGCCGCCTTAATGCCTACGCTGTCCAGATAAGACAAGGTCGATTTAACGCCGTCAATGCCAAAATCGCCGGCATGTTCATTTGCTGTCTGGAGCAGAGAAATTCCCGCAGCCTTCATATTTTCCGCGGCAACCTCCGGAACATTATAGAGAAAACCTGCCGTTCCATACTGGTCAAAAACATTCTCATAATCTTCATCCGGGCCGGCCATGACTGCCTCAAAATCCGCCGCCACAAAATTGGAAGCCTTTAAATACTTTGTAATATATTTAAAACTATTGGTAAAATCAAAGCTTTCCGTTGAAGAGTCGTAATATCGTTCCAGCTGATCGCCCTCGAAAGTAATGTCGCCCAGGAAGGAGAGCCGGATTTCCTGCCGGCTGACCGTTGAAACGTAGCTTCCAATCTGATTTTCCAGGGACAGGCCATCCATTGTAACCTTTTCATTGGAGGTCAGCTTACTGTTCCCGGAGCTGATTTCACCCGCATACTTTCCAACCGCCTCACCGGCATAGAAATCTGAAAGTATATAAAGTCCTATAAAGAAGACTGCACATACAACCACATAAAGAAGCCGTCTTACATCTTTCATAGCTTTTCTCCGATTTAGTGAATCTGGGATTCAAGGATGTTTTTTGCATCCTCCAGTGCAGCATCGATACCCGCCGGATTCTTTCCTCCGGCCTGGGCCATATTCGGCCGTCCGCCGCCGCCGCCGCCAACATGTTTGGCAATCGCTTTAATGATATTTCCGGCATGGGCCCCCTTAGCCATAGCACCGTCAGTAGCCATAGTAATCAGATTTACCTTGCCGTCCACCGCGGAAGCCAGAGCAATGACACCGTCGCCCAGCTTTGCTTTTAACTGGTCGCCCAGATTGCGCAGGCCATTCATATCCACATTGTCCAGTTTCACTGCCAGAAGCTTCACTCCGGCAACCTCAACAACCTTATCCATAACATCGCCCATGGCATCTTTCGCCATCTGATTCTTCAGTTTATCATTTTCACGATGCAGTTCTTTAATTTCATCCTGAAGGGCTTCAATACGTTTTACAAGCTGGGAAGGTTCGCATTTGGCTGCGGAAACCGCCGCATTCAACTCTTCTTCCACTTTATTATAATATTCAATAACGCCCTGCCCGGTCAGCGCCTCGATACGGCGGACTCCGGCTGCGACACCGGCCTCGGATACAATCTTAAAGAGAGCGATATTGGCTGTATTTGCAACATGAGTACCGCCGCACAACTCTTTAGAGAAATCTCCCATGGATACAACACGGACATTATCGCCGTATTTTTCGCCGAACAAAGCCATCGCGCCCGTCTTTTTGGCGTCTTCAATATTCATAACCTTTGTGAGTACCGGAAGTCCGGCGCTGATTTCTTCATTAACGATATCCTCTACCCGTTTGATTTCTTCCGGCGTCATAGCGGAAAAATGGGTAAAGTCAAAACGAAGATGCTTGTCATTATTGCTGGAACCGGCCTGCTCAACATGATTGCCAAGGACAATTTTAAGCGCTTTCTGGAGCAGGTGGGTAGCGCTGTGGTTCTTGCGGGTTGCATTCCGTTTCGCCTCATTAACTGTCAATGTCACCTTATCGCCGACTTTAAACATGCCGGCGGTAACAATACCCACATGGCCGATTTTTCCGCCCTGCAGTTTGATGGTATCTTTGACTTCAAAAATGCTGTCGCCAATCGAAATGATACCGTTATCCCCTTCCTGTCCGCCGCTTGTTGCATAGAACGGTGTCTGCTCTGTAAATATGGTTCCCTGCTGTCCGTCAACAAGGGCCGGGGCCACTTCACTTTCTGTTGTCAGCACGGTAATCGGCGACTCGAAGGTCAGATAATCATAGCCGACAAATTCAGAAGTAACAGCCGCGTCGATGGACTGATATACGGTCACATCCGCACCCATATAGTTTGTTGTCTTCCGGGCTTTCCGGGCTTTTTCCT
>ERZ809224.165-NODE-165-length-70426-cov-11.567393_pt1 | contig 70426 bp, 61 predicted proteins | sample MGYA00520513_ERZ809224 | MGnify/ENA primary metagenome ERZ809224 (study PRJEB31576, sample SAMEA3212658) | Homo sapiens | biome: human-gut; feature: human gut; material: fecal | place: Sweden | collected 2012 ... | reverse complement strand
CTCGGCAGGCGCAGTCACGGTTTCAGCGCCGATGCCCGGAAAGATTTTGGATATCAGAGTCAGCGCAGGACAGGCAGTAAAGCGCGGGGATGTTTTAATGATTCTCGAGGCCATGAAGATGGAGAATGAAATTGTGTCTCCTCAGGATGGTACAGTTGCAGGCATTCAGGTGTCTGTCGGAAGCGCAGTAGAAGCGGGAGATACGCTGGCATCACTGAATTAGTCTGGATGGCGGGAGGTTATTAAATGGAGTACATTATAGAAACGATGGGACATCTCATCCACCAGACAGCCTTTTTTAATTTAACGTGGGGCAATTATGTGATGATTCTGGTTGCCTGTGCGTTTATCTATCTTGCGATAGGCCGGGGCTACGAACCATTGCTTTTGCTGCCGATTTCTTTCGGTATGCTTCTTGTCAATCTGTATCCGGATATTATGATGACCGTGGAGGAGTCCTCCAACGGCATCGGAGGTCTTTTGCACTATTTTTATCTGCTGGATGAATGGGCGATTCTTCCGTCGCTGATTTTTTTGGGCGTTGGAGCGATGACGGATTTTGGACCGCTGATAGCCAACCCAATCAGTTTTATTTTGGGAGCGGCGGCTCAGTTTGGCGTTTTCTTCGCCTATATTGCAGCGATTTTGATGGGATTCAATGATAAAGCGGCAGCAGCCATTTCCATTATCGGAGGTGCGGACGGGCCAACGTCGATTTTCCTGGCCGGAAAACTCGGACAGGGTGATTTGATGGGGCCGATTGCCGTGGCAGCTTATTCTTATATGGCCCTTGTGCCGATTATTCAGCCGCCGATCATGCGCCTTTTAACGACGAAAAAAGAGCGGTCCATAAAAATGGAACAGCTTCGCCCGGTTTCCAAGCTGGAAAAGATACTGTTCCCGATTGTTGTTACGATTGTTGTTGTTTTGATTCTGCCGACAACAGCGCCGCTGGTTGGCATGCTGATGCTCGGAAATCTTTTCCGGGAATCCGGCGTTGTTAAACAGCTTACGGAAACGGCATCCAATGCCCTGATGTACATTGTTGTTATTATTCTTGGAACAAGCGTCGGCGCCACAACGAGTGCGGAAGCCTTTATAAATCTTCAGACACTGGGTATTGTGGCTCTCGGTTTGATTGCCTTTGCTATAGGAACCGCATCCGGCGTGCTTTTCGGAAAGCTTCTCTGCAGGCTGACCGGAGGAAAGATTAATCCGCTTATCGGTTCAGCCGGTGTTTCCGCTGTGCCTATGGCGGCCCGTGTATCTCAGAAGGTGGGGGCGGAAGAGGATCCGACCAATTTCCTTTTGATGCACGCTATGGGACCAAATGTGGCCGGTGTTATCGGTACGGCAGTTGCCGCCGGTGTATTTATGGCGATTTTTGGTGTTATGTGATGACAAGCGGTTTGTACAGGAGGTAGAAAAATGTCAGAACAAGTGAAGAAACCGGTAAAGATTACCGAAACTGTATTGAGAGATGCACATCAGTCTCTGATTGCCACCCGGATGACAACAGAGCAGATGCTGCCGATTATTGATAAAATGGATAAGGTGGGGTATCATTCCGTTGAATGTTGGGGCGGCGCCACCTTTGATGCGTCCCTTCGGTTTTTGAAAGAAGACCCGTGGGAACGTCTGAGAAAACTTCGGGATGGTTTTAAAAACACAAAGCTTCAGATGCTGTTCCGGGGACAGAATATTCTTGGATATCGTCACTATGCCGATGATGTGGTCGATTATTTTGTACGCAAGTCGGTGGCTAACGGTATTGATATTATTCGAATTTTTGATGCCTTAAATGATTTGAGAAACCTGGAAACATCCGTTAAGGCAACCGTGCGGGAGGGTGGACATGCCCAGGTGGCCCTGTCCTATACATTAGGCGATGCTTATACGCTGGATTATTGGAAAGATATTGCAAAGCGTATCGAGGATATGGGCGCCAACTCCATCTGTATTAAAGATATGGCCGGACTTTTAGTGCCTTATGCGGCAACGGAACTCGTTTCTGTGCTGAAAGAGTCCACGAATCTGCCAATCCAGCTTCATACCCATTATACGAGCGGCGTGGCCTCAATGACTTATATGAAAGCTGTCGAAGCGGGTTGTGATGTCATTGATACGGCGATGTCGCCATTGGCTTTGGGAACCAGTCAGCCGGCAACGGAAGTTATGGTGGAAACCTTCAAAGGTACATCCTATGATACAGGGCTTGATCAGGGACTTTTGTCAGAGATTGCCGAATATTTCCGGCCGATTCGGGAAGAAGCGCTGGACAGCGGCCTTTTAAATCCAAAGGTACTCGGGGTAAACATTAAGACATTATTATATCAGGTTCCGGGCGGTATGCTCTCAAACCTTGTATCCCAGTTAAAGGATGCCCATGCCGAGGATAAATATTATGAAGTGCTGGAAGAAATTCCGAGAGTTCGAAAAGATTTTGGAGAGCCGCCTCTCGTTACACCGTCCAGCCAGATTGTGGGAACCCAGGCGGTGCTGAACGTTCTCATGGGCGAGCGGTATAAGATGATCACAAAAGAGAGCAAAGCCCTCTTAAAAGGAGAGTATGGCCAGACAGTCAAACCGTTTAACCCGGAGGTGCAGAAGAAGGCCATCGGCAATGAAGAACCGATTACCTGCCGTCCGGCCGATTTAATTCCGAATGAGCTTGAAAGCCTGGAAAAAGAAATGGCCCAGTACAAATGCCAGGATGAAGACGTATTATCCTACGCTTTATTCCCACAGGTGGCAACAGAATTCTTTAAGTACCGGGAAGCTCAGAAAACAAAAATTGATGCTGCAAAGGCTGACACGGAAAACAAAGTTTATCCGGTGTAAAAAACTAAAATAGGGGGAACTGTTCTTTAGTGAATAGTTCCCCCTTTATCTTTCGTATTTCATTTCCTTATTTCTCCATTAACTTCAAATATCGATTCCAATTCTCTTTCGGAATATCAAGCATATCCATGGCTTTCTCGGCAGACCAGCCGGTTTTTTTCATCAAATTTCTGATAGATGCAATTTGGGCCTCTTCCATGCCATCAAGGCGCGCATCGGCCAGTTCCTCCCACAAACGCATATACTTTACACCTACTTTCTGATTGCTTTTGAGCATATCCATTTGTTCTGCAAGTTTTTTTACACGTGGATTTTGGAGACTTTTCCTGTATTGTTCAGGTTTTTCTGCATAATGCAGAAATTCGACGAGTTCCGGGGATACTTCATCGTCATTCTTTCCATGAGTGTTTAGAAAGATTCTTACAGCTCCGTCATTCAAAGGTAATCCGGGAACTTCTTTACAAGTCATTTGAAATGTGTACATATACTTGTCCTGTCCAAATAAATCAAAGGGCGCAATAAAGATAACATAGACATCGTTCATCTTCCCAAAATCCCAGTCCCCGGGCTGTAGAAGATTGACATCAATAGATGACTGGTACAGGCGGCTTCGGCGAAGAAGAAAGCGTTTTCCTTTATTTTCCTTTTGGGTTTCCGCATCGTAGACAGTTCCTTCCTCATCGATAGCCAGCACATCTAACTGTACTGCCCTTGAATCAAAATAGGGTTCCTGGGTCTGCTCTGCAGCACTGAAATGGATTGGCGGAATTTCACGGTCATCAAAAATAATCGATAGAATGTTCCGACTGATTTCCGGGTCGCTCATGGCCGTATCAAAAAGAAAACGGTCCAGCAATGTCAGGTCTTTTAATGGTTTGCGCACTTTTTTCTGCTCTTCATTGTTTTTCAATAGACTTCCTCCTTTATGGTAACACAAGTTAGTATGTAGTACAAGAACAGGTTATCATAAACGGAGTGTGGATATTGTCAAAAGAGGTTGTCGAAACTGTTTTTTTCATCGACAAATTGTTATTTAACTTAGTACCAAATAAAAAACCGGGTGTCCAACATCCTTAAAGGACGTTGGACACCCGCTTATTATAACCAGAAATAATTTTTCAGGCGTGATCCTGAATGAATTTTTTAATGTTGGATGCGTTGGCATATTTTTCCACATTGCCGTCATGGAGAACGACCAGTGTCGGGGCCTGGCGGATATTAAATTTCTGGCTTAAATCCGCATGGGTTTCCGCATCTATTTTTTCGAAATCCACATGGGCCTTAGTCAGCCAACTGTCGGCCATTTTGCAGTTTGGACAGGTTGCCGTTGTAAAAAGAAGAATCTGCTCTTTAGAAGCAGTCGTTTCTTCCTGCGGTTTGGCTTCATCATAATGAATTTCTTTTGGCTTCAGCACAGAGGTTTGAATATTATAAACTTTACGGTCCTTAAATTCCTTTGTCTTGCCTTCATTCCAGTTTTGAACCGGGCGGTAATAGCCGGTGATTCGGCTGTATACCTCGGTCTTTCCGCCGCAGATTGGGCAGGTGTACTGTTCGCCGCTGAGGTAACCATGGTCTTTACATACAGAGTAGGTTGGCGATAAGGTATAATATGGAAGCCGATAGTTTTCAGCAATCTTCCGCACCAGGTTGGCTGCAGCTTTCCAGTCCGGAAGCTTTTCGCCGAGGAAAGCATGAAATACAGTGCCGGAAGTATAGAGTGTCTGCAGTTCATCCTGAATGTCCAGAGCTTCAAAAATATCTTCGGTATATCCAACCGGAAGGTGGGAGCTGTTTGTGTAATATGGCATCGAGGTGTCATCGCTGGCAGTAATAATATCCGGATACTGTTCCAAATCATGTTTGGCGAGACGGTAAGCGGTAGACTCTGCCGGGGTGGCTTCGAGATTGAATAAATCGCCGTAAAGTTCCTGATAATCCGAAAGCCGTTCCCGCATATGATTTAAAACATCTTTGGTGAAATCCTGTGCAGCCTTGTGGGTTAAATCCTGCCGGAGCCATTTTGCATTCAGACAGGCTTCGTTCATGCCGAGGAGGCCGATGGTTGAAAAATGGTTTTCAAAGCTGCCGAGATATCTCTGCGTATACGGATAAAGTCCTTCATTCAAAAGCTTGGTGATAATAGTACGCTTTGTATTCAGAGAACGGGCCGCAATATCCATCATTTTATCCAGCCGCTTATAAAATTCATTTTCATCTGCGGAGAGGTAAGCGATTCGAGGCATATTAATCGTAACAACGCCAACAGAACCGGTGCTTTCGCCGCTTCCGAAAAAGCCTCCGGATTTTTTGCGGAGCTCCCTCAAATCCAGGCGGAGACGGCAGCACATGCTTCGGATATCACTCGGGGCCATATCGCTGTTAATATAGTTGGAAAAATACGGCGTTCCATATTTTGATGTCATTTCAAAGAGAAGACGATTATTTTCCGTGTCTGACCAGTCAAAATCCTTTGTAATGGAATAGGTAGGAATCGGATACTGGAATCCGCGGCCATTGGCGTCGCCTTCAATCATGACTTCGATAAAGGCTTTATTGACCATATCCATTTCCTTCTGACAGTCTTTATATTTGAAATCCATTTCCTTGCCGCCGACAATGGCATTTAACTCAGCCAAATCATCCGGGACAACCCAGTCCAGCGTGATGTTGGAGAATGGCGACTGAGTTCCCCAGCGGCTCGGCGTGTTTACGCCATAGATAAAGGATTCAATACATTTTTTTACGGCATCATAGCTTAAATTATCTGTTCTGACAAATGGTGCAAGATATGTATCAAAGGATGAGAAAGCCTGGGCGCCGGCCCATTCGTTCTGCATAATGCCGAGGAAGTTAACCATCTGATTACAGAGGGTAGCCAGATGTTTTGCCGGAGCGGAAGTAATCTTGCCGCTGACACCGCCGAGACCTTCCTGAATCAGCTGTTTTAAAGACCAGCCGGCACAGTATCCGGTCAGCATGGACAAATCGTGAAGATGGATATCCGCATTCCGATGGGCGTTGGCGATTTCTTCATCATAAATTTCAGAAAGCCAGTAGTTGGCGGTAATCGCACCGGAGTTGCTTAAGATAAGTCCGCCGACGGAATAGGTTACTGTGGAATTTTCCTTGACACGCCAGTCGGTGACTTTGACATAACTGTCCACAACTTCCTTATAATCGAGAATTGTGGATTTCATGTTGCGGATTTTTTCCCGCTGTTTCCGATAAAGAATATAGGCTTTGGCAACTTCGGTGTAGCCGGCCTGAACAAGCACCTGTTCCACACTGTCCTGGATATCTTCAACCTGAATTTTATCTTCTTTAATTTTAGGTTCAAAATCCGCGGTTACTTTTAATGTTAAAAAATCAATAATATTTGGGTTATAATTTACCTCTTTAGCTTCAAAGGCACGGGTAATCGCCACATTTATTTTTGACAAGTCAAATTCGGCAATTTTTCCGTCCCGCTTAATTACCTGGTACATAATAAAATCCTCCCTATAACTGAAAATAATCGAGTCAATTGTTATTGTATAACATAATCTGGCAGATGTCAATCGACAAAACAATATATTGTGCTTATCATAGAAAAAACTTCAATATATTGTGATGATGCGGTAAAATGCTGCAAACTTCAGTAAAAATACTGTAAAGAGAAAGATATTTTATTAACAAAGAATACAAAAAAGGTTAACAAATAATTTGCACGCAAATAAAAATTAACATAAAGATTTAGAGAAAATTGTACAATTTGCTGAATTGACAAATAGTACTTTACAGTTTTTAATAAATATGTCATAATAATGTACATGAGGGATATCGGTTAAAATATTAACACTAAAAGTTATTATTTGATTCCAAAAAGTAATCAAATATCACAATTCTGGCCCTTCAGAGCGTGATATAAACAACGAAAATCTAATAACCAAAAGGAGAAGGACGTATGAAAGAAGTAGTAATTGTAAGTGCATGTAGAACACCTATTGGCTCATTTGGAGGCTCTTTGAAATCAATTTCAGCAGCAGATTTGGGCGCAATCACAGTGAAAGAAGCTATCAAGAGAGCTGGAATTGCTCCGGAGCAGGTAGAAGAAGTTGTTTACGGTAACGTATTACAGGCTGGACTCGGTCAGAACGTGGCTCGTCAGGTTTCCATTAAAGCTGGACTTCCTGTAGAAACAACAGCAGTAACCATCAATATCGTATGCGGTTCCGGACTTAAAACTGTAGCTATGGCTGCACAGGCTATCAAAGCCGGTGATGCAGACATCATCGTTGCAGGCGGTACAGAAAATATGAGCGCTGCACCTTATGTGCTTCCGGCAGCAAGATGGGGCGCAAGAATGAACAACACAACAATGGTTGACGCTATGGTTAACGATGGACTGTGGGATGCTTTTAATCAGTATCACATGGGTATCACCGCTGAAAACGTAGCAGAACAGTGGGGCATCACAAGAGAAGAGCAGGATGCATTCGCAGTTCGCAGCCAGAATTATGCTGAAGCAGCTATCAAAGCCGGCAAATTTAAAGATGAAATTATCCCGGTTGAAATTCCTCAGAAGAAGGGTGACCCGGTAATCTTTGATACAGATGAATATCCAAAATTCGGTGCTTCCATCGAAAAAATGGCTAAATTAAAACCTGCTTTCAAAAAAGGCGGTACAGTAACAGCAGCTAACGCTTCCGGTATCAATGATGGTGCTGCAGCATTGGTTGTAATGTCCAAAGACAAAGCAAAAGAACTCGGCTTAAGCTGGTTATGCGAAATCGTAGCTTATGCTACCGGCGGCGTAGACCCAAGTATCATGGGTGTTGGACCTGTTGCTTCCTGCAGGAAAGCATTGGCTAAAGCAAACATGACAATCGATGATATGGACCTTATCGAAGCAAACGAAGCTTTCGCAGCTCAGTCTATCGCAGTTGCAAGAGACCTCAAATTTGATATGGATAAAGTTAATGTGAACGGCGGCGCTATCGCATTGGGACATCCAATCGGCGATTCCGGTGCAAGAATCCTTGTTACATTGATTTATGAAATGATGAAGAGAGACAGCAAGACTGGTTTAGCTACTCTGTGTATCGGCGGCGGACAGGGTCAGACAATGATTATCAAGAGATAATTGGGTGTCGAATGATTATGTGAAATGATAGAACCTGTGGTATTCTGTATAAAAAGACGGAATACCGCAGGTTTTCTTTTTTCAAATTTTGTGATATGATAGAAGGCAAGCATCATATTACAAGGAGAAAATATGAAAAAGTGCATAGTCATTGGCGGCGGCGCTGCCGGAATGTTTGCAGCGGTTGTGGCTGCATCCGGGGGGATGAAGGTGTCCCTCTGGGAAAAGAATGAAAAACTGGGAAAAAAGTTATTTATCACTGGGAAAGGCCGATGTAATCTGACAAATAACTGTGAAACAGAAGCGCTGTTTCAAAATGTGATGACAAACAGCAAATTCCTTTTCAGTGCCTTTTATCAGTTTAACAGCCAGGATTTGATGGCTTTTTTTGAGGCGGAAGGACTTCGCTTAAAGACGGAGCGGGGCAACCGGGTGTTCCCCGAGTCGGACAAATCCTCAGATGTTATTCGGACATTGGAAAAGAAATTAAAACAGCTTGGCGTATCAATAGAACTGAACCGGAAAGCTGAAAAACTGGTGGTGGAAGAGGGTATCTGCCGGGGAGTGATGGATTCCGGCGGTTATAGGGAAGCTGCGGATTTTGTTCTCATTGCCACAGGCGGTTTGTCTTATGCGTCTACTGGTTCCACTGGGGACGGTTATCATATGGCAGAAAATGCAGGCCATACCCTGGTGCCTCCGCGGCCGTCTCTGGTGCCGATGGAGACGGAGGAAGACTGGTGCCGGGAATTGATGGGCTTATCCCTGCGAAATGTATCCGTTGTTTTAAAAAAGGGCAGGAAAAAAATATATGAAGATTTTGGCGAGATGCTCTTTACCCATTTTGGAGTCAGCGGGCCATTGATTTTAAGCGGCAGCGCCCACTTCGGGAAATTAAAGGATTTTCAGGATGTAACGCTGACTATTGATTTAAAACCGGCCCTGACGGCGGAACAGATGGATGGACGCCTGCTTCGTATATTTGAAGAAAATAAAAATAAACAGTTCCGAAACAGCCTCGGCGGGCTGCTTCCAAATAAAATGATTTCTATTATCATCGATTTATCGGGGATAGACCCTTATAAACAGGTAAATCTTGTATCGAAAGAAGAACGGGCCAGACTTGGTTATCTGCTGAAACATCTGGAGATACATATCCGGGGACTTCGGGGATTTAATGAGGCCATTATTACCGGGGGAGGTATAAAGGTTAAGGAAGTCAATCCGGGAACCATGGAATCAAAAAAGGTTAAAGGCTTGTATTTTGCCGGTGAGATTCTTGATGTGGATGCTTTGACCGGAGGTTTTAATCTGCAGATTGCCTGGTCAACAGCGTGGCTGGCAGCAAAAAATATGTTGGAGGTTATGGAAAATGAGCTTTAATATTGCCATCGATGGCCCGGCAGGCGCCGGTAAAAGTACGATTGCGAGGGCGGCGGCCCGAAGTCTTGGATTTTTATATGTGGATACGGGGGCTATGTACCGTGCGATAGCTCTTCATCTGCTTCGCAATCATGTGGAAGCGGAAGATACGGATAAAATCGAAGAACTTCTGGCAGATATGACGATTCGTATCATTTATTCCGGCGGTGAACAGCAGATTATTTTAAATGGTGAAAATGTGACCGGCCAGCTTCGCAAAGAAGAAGTGGGCAATATGGCCTCAAAAAGCGCCGCAAATCCAAAGGTACGCGAAAAGCTGCTCCAGCTTCAGCGGGATATTGCCCGGGATAATGACGTTATCATGGATGGACGGGATATAGGAACCTTTGTCCTGCCAAAGGCGGATGTGAAGGTATATCTGACTGCCAGCGTGGAAGAGCGGGCAAATCGGCGTTATCTGGAATTAAAAGAAAAGGGGCAGGATGCAGATATTAAAAAAATCGAGGAAGACATCCGCACAAGGGATTTTCAGGATATGAACCGCAGCATCGCCCCGTTAAAGCAGGCGGAGGACGCGGTGGTGATCGACAGTTCCCGGTTGTCCATTCCGGAAGTGATGGACCGGATTGTTGATGCATTTCAGGAATCATTGAAATTGAAAGGATAGAAAAATACATGGAAGTTATACTGGCAAAAAGTGCCGGATTTTGCCCGGGGGTAAAGCGGGCAGTGGATATGGTGTATACATTAACAAGGGAGCGGCAGCAGAAGGGAGAGCCGGTCTATACCTATGGTCCCATCATTCATAATGATGAGGTGGTCAGAGATTTGGCATCAAAGGGGGCGAAAGTTGTTCATTCGCTTGAGGAATTGGACGGGCTTCCAAAGGGAACCGTGGTCATCCGTTCCCATGGGGTTGCCCGCGCGGTGTATGAAGCGATAGAGTCCAGAGGATTTCAGATTGTCGATGCCACCTGTCCCTTTGTAAAACGAATTCACAATATTGTGGAAGAGCAGGGGAAAGCGGGCAGAGATATCATCATCATCGGAAATCCGGAGCATCCGGAGGTGCAGGGAATTCAGGGATGGTGCCTGACACCCTCGGTCGTCATTCAGAATGTTGACGAAGCAGTGCATTTTTCGCCGAAAGGCTCGGAAAAATTGTGCATTATTTCGCAAACGACATTTAATTACAATAAATTTAAAGAATTAGTTGAAATTCTTTCCGAAAAGGGTTATGATATAAACTGTGTAAACTCGATTTGTAATGCAACGGCTGTTCGACAGGAGGAAGCCAGAGAGGTTGCTTCTCAGGCGGATGCGATGATTGTTATTGGCGACAAGAGCAGTTCGAACACCCAAAAGCTATACGAAATCAGTCAAAAAGAATGCGAAAATACTTACTATATACAGACACTTGTTGATTTGGATCTAACTGCTTTTGAATCTATGAGGAATGTAGGTATTACAGCCGGGGCTTCAACCCCAAATAATATTATCGAGGAGGTTCATACTGCTATGTCAGAGATGAGTTTTGAACAATTATTGGAAGCGTCTTTAAAGACAATTAGAAATGGGGAGGTTGTTGAGGGTACTGTTATCGACGTTAAAGAAGATGAAATCATTCTTAATATAGGTTACAAAGCAGACGGAATCATTACACGTAACGAATATTCGAATACAGCAAACCTTGATCTCACCACAGTAGTCAATGTGGGCGACACAATGCAGGCTAAAGTCCTGAAAGTAAACGATGGCGAAGGTCAGGTTTTGTTAACCTATAAAAGACTTCTTGCTGAAAGAGGAAACAAGAGACTGGAAGAAGCATATAACAACAAAGAAGTGCTTACAGCCAAAGTTGTCAATGTACTTGATGGCGGCCTGAGCGTTGTTGTTGAAGAAGCACGGGTATTTATCCCTGCCAGCCTTGTATCCGATACTTATGAAAAAAATCTTGGAAAGTATGACGGACAGGAAATCAGCTTCGTTATCACAGAATTCAATCCAAGAAAACGTCGTATTATCGGTGACAGAAAACAGCTCCTTTTAGCTGAGAAAGCTCAGAAACAGAAAGAGTTATTTGAGCGCATCAACATTGGTGATGTGGTTGAAGGTAAAGTTAAGAATGTTACAGATTTCGGTGCATTCATCGACCTTGGCGGCGCTGATGGCCTTCTTCATATTTCCGAGATGTCCTGGGGACGTGTTGAGAATCCGAAGAAGTTATTAAAAGTTGGTGATGATATCACTGTATTAATTAAGGATATTCAGGGTGAAAAGATTGCCCTCAGCCTTAAATTTGCCGATCAGAATCCATGGCTTACAGCCGCTGAAAAATATGCAGCGGGCAATATCGTTGAAGGTAAAGTAGCCAGAATGACAGATTTTGGCGCGTTTATCGAATTGGAGCCAGGTGTTGACGCTCTGCTTCATGTTTCTCAGATTTCCAGAGAACATGTTGAAAAACCGGCAGACGTTCTTCAGGTTGGTGAAATCATCACAGCAAAAGTTGTTGATTTCAACGAAGAAGAAAGAAAAATCAGCCTTAGCATCAAAGCTATGGAGATGCCGGCCAGAGAAGAAACCGCAGAGGAATAATTTGACGGACATATGGATGCAGGAATATACTGATTGTATGTTCCTGCATTTTTTAATCGAAGCAGAAGGTGATATTTTATATGGATACCTTTAAACTTTTAAAATTGAAGAGCTATTTTATCCATCTTGTGGCCGGGACACTGGCGGTTCTTTTTGGCGCCGGTATTTTCCAGGCAATTTTGGTGGAGATGTTCAAAGAGTACGATGTAGGCTCAAAGGCGGCCTATATCTGCGGCCTGATAGCCAGCGGTGTTATTGTGCTGTACGGCGTGTATGAAGTGTTCCGGGCTTTTAATTATGAACGGCGCATTTTGAAAAATCTGGAGCCGGGGGAACGCCGGGAGTTTATTGCCGAATTGTCCGGGAATATTGAAATGTCAATTCCGGGCCAGGTTGTTATGACCCGCCATTATCTTATGGTACCTGTTTACGGCGGCGGTTCCAGCCGGGTGCTTGCCAGAAATCGTATGATTGGCTGTTTTCAGGCAGATACCCATCAGGAGGAAGCGGCGACAGAGGTTCAAATGATTGTCTATGATACGGATTTTAAATCTGTACGTGTGGATATTCGGGGAAAAGGCAGTTCGGAGTCGGCATCAAAGCTCTATGAGAAAATCTGCAGTGATATGCCATGGATTTTTCATGAGGATTATGACAGCTTTCTGGCCCAGTCGCGAAAGAGCGGCTATCGCAGAAAGCTGATAAAGCAGATGCGGGATGCGCGGATACGCTGTGAAAGCGGGTATGACAGTGAGTCGGAGGCGGAAGAAGAGATTGAAGCCATGTCCCAGGATGTCCGGGAACGGCTGAATCCCGAGTCTCTATTGAAACGCTTTTTATCGAAGAAAACCAAATAAACGGAAAATCATCTGTACATAAGCCCGCTGGCGTTCCGGCTGATTCAGGAAGGCTTCATCCGGGAGAAACCAGGTATAACAATTTTCCGGGCGCGCCTTTTGCCAGTGGTTTTTATCGATATAAGCGGTCATGGATTTATGGAGGGCATAATCTTCCTCCGGCAGATATACATAATTTTTAATATCGCTGTAATAGTAGCGCAGCCCCCGTTCATATAATGGAACATGCAGGCGGCATTTTTCGGGCTGAACCGATAGGGAGCAGTCAAAAGCTGAGAAAGTTGCAGGTACAGGCAGAAATACTTCCGGTTTCAGATAAAAGGAAAGAGCGTCGTCCGCAGGGCTGAGTCCGGCTATGGTATAAGCGCCAGCAAAAAGGCGGCTGTAGTTTTGCAGCGGCAGAAGGGAAGCTAAAGCCTTTAAATCATCGCTATTATGAAGAAATAAAAGATTCATTGTTTTTGAATCTTTTATTTTTATGTATTGATGATAGGCTTTAATCAGTTGACGGCCTTCCGGCGCCCCATTATAGAAGTAACCGGCCAATGAACTCATTGATTTCAGCTTCATATTTCCGGCGGGCCAAAAGGCTTTTAGCGGCAAAAATTCCCTGTATAAATCAATGGATTTCAGGTTCAGAGAATCCGGCGGGGAAGAAAGCCCGCACTGGATATAACGGCTTTTAAGAAAGGGAAGGTCAAAATTCTGCCCGTTGTAGGTAATCAGGCATGGCTTTTCATGGCAGGCGGTATACTGCTGAAGCCATTCGGAGAAGGCAGTCAGGATGTCCCGTTCTCCCGATAATTCCAGGGTGTCTGCCAGCCATTGGATGAGAACGAATTTATCCGCCTCCGCATAAGCGCAGCCAATCATAAAAACGGCGGATACATCGGGAGAAAATCCGGTGGTTTCAATGTCCAGAAAAACAGGAGATTCCCCCTTCAATATATCTTCGGCTGTAAAATATTTATTTGGAAAGGCTTGGGTGCGTGTCTGCATGATGTCTGCTCCTTTTCATCGATGTTTTTATGTTTCTATTATAGACCGAAAAAAAGGGTTTCGTAAATTGATTTTTGGAATAAAATCGTGTATAGTATACCCATATGAAACTAAACTTCATGGAGGCATGGCTATTTGAATTTGCATACGGATTTTTATCATATTTTATGGTTTTTTATTATTTATTGTGTTTGCGGCTGGATTTGGGAGAGCTCCTTCTGTTCTATAAAAGCCGGAAAGTGGATTAACCGTGGATTTCTGATGGGCCCCTATATTCCGATTTACGGCTGCGGTGCGCTGGTTGTCTATCTGACCCTTTATCCCCTGAAAGAGGATTTATGGCTCGTCTATATCGGCGGCGTTGTATTTCCGACTATCCTGGAATTTTTCACATCCTGGATGATGGAGCGGCTTTTTGCGGCCACATGGTGGGATTACAGCAATGAAAAATTCAATATTCAGGGCAGGATCTGTCTGAAAGTATCCCTCTTCTGGGGATTTTTTTCGCTTGTGATGGTGTATATCCTGCATCCGGCGGTATTGGAACTTATAGATAAACTGCCGAAAACCGCCGGACAGGTACTGGGCGGCATATTTATTGTTGTTTTTTCCGGGGATTTTGTGAATACGGTTGTAGCTACGCTGGATATCAAAAAAACACTGGAGAAAATGGAAAATATCCGGGAAGATATTTCCCAGTTTCTGGATATTCATAATTTGGGCCAGGAATACCGGGAATTGTCGCCGGCCTATATGGTATCCCGTCTGAGAGAACAGTGGGAGGAACGGAAAGAGTACCTCGAAAATATTCCTTTGACGGGGACAATCAGTGAATACCGGGAAGAACTGGAAGATAAGCTGTCTGCCCTTGTAAATCGGTATGAAGAGATCCGGCTCAAATATCGGGCGGTATTCCGTCATCATATGAGCGCTTATCCGAATTTAAAGTCCAGCAGATATGCGAAATCTTTGGAGGATATGAAAAAACGTTTGGAGAAACTGAGAAAGGAAAAATAAAATGCTTGCTTTTGTGAAAGGGCGTCTTATTGAGACAGGGACAGATTATGTGGTTTTAGACAATCAGGGGATTGGCTATCTTATTTATACCCCGCTGTCTGTTCTGGAAAATCTGCCTCCGATAGGGCAGGATATAAAAATATATACGTATATGTATGTCCGTGAGGACCAGTTGACCCTGTATGGATTTTTAACCAGGGATGATTTGGAAATATTTAAACTGTTGATTGGGGTGAGCGGCATCGGACCGAAGGGGGCATTGGGACTTCTGTCCCGGATTTCGCCGAATGAATTCCGTTTTGCCGTTATGTCCGGGGATTCGAAGACAATTGCCAAAGCGCCGGGCATCGGCCCGAAGACAGCCCAGAAACTGATTATCGAATTAAAAGACAAACTTAAACTGGAAGATATGTTTCAGGCAAGTCCGGAGGCGGATGCGGATGTGTCCCACGGGGGAAGCGGCGCGGAGAAGGAAACCATTATGGCGCTGGTTGCTTTGGGGTATTCGGAGACAGAGGCTTTCCGGGCAGTGCAGAAGGCGGATGCATCGCCGGAGACGGACAGCGAAACCTTATTGAAACTCGCTTTGAAACAGATGTTAACCTTTTAGAGGCATGGTGAGATGAATAAAAGAATTATAACAACGGAATTTATTGAAGAAGATATTAAAACAGAAAATCATCTTCGGCCGGTTTGGCTGAAGGATTATATCGGCCAGCCAAAGATTAAAGAGGTGCTGGATATTTATATCCAGGCTGCAAAGCAGCGGGATGAGGCGCTGGACCATGTGTTGTTCTATGGTCCGCCGGGACTTGGGAAAACCACATTGGCAGGTATTATTGCCAATGAAATGGGGGTTCATATGAAGGTTACCTCCGGGCCTGCCATCGAGCGGCCGGGGGAGATAGCGGCCATATTAAACGGCCTGTCCCAGGGGGATATTCTCTTTATCGATGAAATTCACCGCCTGAACCGGCAGGTGGAGGAAGTACTTTATCCGGCTATGGAAGATTTTGCCATAGATATTGTGATTGGCAAGGGGGCGACAGCCCGTTCCATCCGCCTGGATTTGCCCCAGTTCACATTGATTGGCGCGACGACAAGGGCCGGAATGCTGACTGCGCCGCTGAGGGACCGTTTCGGCGTGATTCAGCGGTTGGAATTTTATTCTCCGGAGGAACTGAGCAGGATTATTCTTCGTTCGGCCGATGTGCTTCATATGGAAATGGATGCCGCAGGGGCGATGGAACTGGCCCGCCGTTCGAGGGGAACGCCGAGACTGGCAAACCGGCTTTTAAAGCGGGTCCGGGATTATGCCCAGGTGAAATATGACGGCCGGGTGACGGAGAGTGTTGCCAGAGAAGTGCTGGACATCCTTGAGGTAGACAGGTATGGCCTGGATTCAGTGGACCGGAATATTCTGTGGACAATGATTGAAAAGTTTGGCGGCGGCCCGGTCGGGCTGGATACGCTGGCGGCTTCGATTGGCGAAGATGGGGGAACGCTGGAGGATGTTTATGAGCCTTATCTGCTCCAAAACGGCTTTCTGCAGCGGACGCCGCGGGGGCGCATGGTGACGCCGGCGGCCTACAGGCATCTCGGACTGCCCGTCGGAGAAAAGTAAGTGCCTTTCATAAGATTTACTCTTGTTTTTGTCCATTGAAGCGATTATAATAAATATAGCAATTGCGGACTGGAGGGAGAAAGATGGCTGCGAAAAAAGATATACAGGTGTTAATTGGCGGCAAAGTTTATACGCTGAGCGGCTATGAGAGTGAAGAATATTTGCAGAAGATTGCATTGTACATAAATAATAAGATGGAAGAGATGGATCAGATTCCAAATTATCGGCGGATGAGCATGGATATGCAGAAGACATTGCTGGAATTAAATATGGCCGATGACTATCATAAGGCCAAAAAACAGGTGGAGATGCTGGAAGCCGATATAGAGGAAAAGGATAAGACGGAATACGACTTAAAGCATGAGTTGATCGGCGCCCAGATTCATCTGGAGGAAGCTGAAAAAGAAATTGAACGGCTGAAAGCGGAGATTAATGATTTGCAGAAGCAGATTGTCAAGCTGGAAACCAGAGCATATCAGAAACAATAAAACGACTGTCGGACGGGAAATGTTGAGTTTCCCGTCTTTCTGGTTTCATAGACAGGAAAATGGGAGAAATGTAAATGCACCTGGAAAAATCGATTGAAATATTAGCTCCGGCCGGCTCTTTGGACGGTATGAAGGCGGCCTTTCATGCCGGGGCGGATGCGGTTTATATGGGCGGCAGCCGGTTTGGCGCCAGAGCCTATGCGGACAATCCGAATGAGGAGGATTTGAAGCGGGCCATCGATTATGCCCATATTCACAATAAAAAGATATATTTAACATTGAATACTTTGCTCAAAGACAGTGAACTTGAAGGGATGGTTTACGATTTCTTAAATCCTTATTATGAAGAGGGACTGGATGGTGTGCTTATTCAGGATTTTGGACTTCTGTCCATGCTGCGGCAGAGTTTTCCGAAACTTCCGGTACATGCCAGTACTCAGATGACCGCCACCGGTGTGGAGATGACAAAATGGCTGGAAAGCCAGGGGATGGAGCGGATTGTACTCTCCAGAGAGCTTTCTCTGGCAGAGATTAAAAAAATACGGCAGCATACAAAAATGGAGCTGGAAGTATTTGTGCAGGGGGCCCTTTGCTATTGCTATTCGGGCCAGTGCCTGATGAGCAGTTTTATCGGCGGCCGCAGCGGCAATCGGGGAAGATGCGCTCAGCCGTGCCGTCTGCCTTATCAGATAGAAGGCGAAAAGGAGAACTGCTACCTGCTCAGTCCGAAGGATATGTGCGCACTTTCAGATATTCCGGATTTGGCGGATTGCGGTGTGGATTCCCTTAAAATTGAGGGACGGATGAAGAAACCGGAATATGCGGCTCTGACGGCCTTTTTATATCGCTGTTACAGGGATTTATATCTGGAATATGGCCGGGATAAATTCAAGGTGGATGCAAAGGATGTAGAGCGGCTTATGGATTTATATAACCGGGGAGGCTTCTCCGGCGGTTATCTCCATCAGAACAACGGAGCAGATATGATGTGTACGGAGCGGCCAAACCATATGGGAGTTCCGGCAGGCATTGTGACAAAAAAAGGGGATATTCGCGCCTGCACGGAGCTGAAGCCGGGAGATGTTCTTGAAATTCGCGAAAAAGACGGCAAAAAAATGCTGGAATGGACAATAAATCAGTCAGTCCCTGAAAAAGGATTTTTCAAACCGGCCGGCGGCAAAAATGGCGGAGCGAAGCGAAAGCTTATTCCGGGGACTACGGTCTTTCGAATGAGGAACCCTTCGCTGATTGAGGAACTTCAAGAGAAATATCTGCGCCGGGAATTGAAAGAAAATATTCAAGGAACATTAAGGGTTATGAAAGATTTTCCTGTTAAGCTCACTTTAACCTGGGGAGATATTTCAATTTCCCTGGAAGGAGAAAGGGCAGAGACGGCAAAAAAACAGCCAATGACGGAGGAAATGTTAAGAAAACCGATTCTAAAAACCGGAAGTACGGCCTTTGCCTTTGATAAACTGGAAGTTGAAACCGACAACCTTTGTTTTGTGCCGAATCAACAGCTGAAGGTGCTGCGGCGGCGTGGACTTGAGGCCCTCGAAAATGCCTGCCTGAAAAAATATAAAAGGAGCGGGGCCTCTCCGGCCTCTCAGTTGACAGCAAAAGGGCAGGGGACAAAAGCAGGTAATGCGAATCAGAATATTCCTGAACTTCATGTGATGCTGACCGGGGCGGATACTCTGCGGCGGGGACGGATGCTGGCGGAAATCAGCGAAGTGAACCGGGTTTATGTGGAGCTTCACGAAGCGGTGCAGGAGGATTTTGTGACGGCCCGACGGCTGAAGCTTGCGGGGAAGACTGTATATTTCTCTCTGCCGGGAATTATCCGGGACAGGGACAGAGATAAACTGACAGCTTATATCAAAGCAGCTGAAGTTTATGCGGACGGCTGGCTGGTACGGCATATAGAAGCCTTTTTATTGGTGAAATCTATATTCCCTAAGGCAAATTTCATGTTTGATTCGAGTATTTACAGTATGAATCGGCGTTCCAAAGATTTTCTGACAGGGCTTGGAGCAGTGGAGTTGACAGCGCCGGTGGAATTGAATTATTCAGAGCTTAAGCAACTGGGCTGTACCGATATGGAACTTATCGTCTATGGACATCAGCAGCTTATGATTTCTGCCCAATGTGTAAAAAAGACACGGGGCGGTTGTACAAAACAGCCGGAAATGATACAATTAACCGATAGGCAGCACAAACATTTTTATGTATATAATGAATGTGAGTTTTGTTATAACAAAATATATAACGGGCTTCCGACAATGCTGTTTGATAAGAAGAAAGAAATTTTTGAACTGGCCCCGTCCTCTGTGCGTATTCATTTTATTATGGAGACAGAGGCCCAGATGAAGACTCTGCTCCAGAGTTTTGTATCGATTTACAGAGAAGGACGGCCGGAGAAAAATGTCCTTAAAGATTTTACCCGGGGTCATTTCACCCGTGGGATAGAGTGAGGAGTTGATGGATTAATATGGTCAATGTCATTATTCATGTGTCAAAATATATATTGGCGATTCTGGCAGCTTCCTATGCGATGAAATGTTTTACTGTGTTCAGTGACCGCCATGAATATGACCGGGGAAGCGTTTATACGACTCAGAATGTATTAATGTTTCTTATCCATTTTATTTGTTATCTGATTATTTATCTCATGACAAAAGATGTGAAAATGCTGTATTTTTACGGCGCCCAGTTTGTATTATTTCTTACGACACTGATTATTTACGGCACAGTTTATAAAGATGCTTCCCGGCTGATCGTCAATAATATGTGCTATCTTCTGATGGTTGGCTTTGTCATTCTGACGCGGCTGGATTTTGATATGGCAGTGCGCCAGTTTGCCATTGCTGTGGCGGCCGCCTGTGTCAGCCTTGCCATTCCGGCTTTCATGCTTCGCGTGCGGATGGTGGACCGGTGGGGCATATTTTTAGGCGTTTTCGGTTTTTTAATGGTGGCTTCGGTTTTCGTACTGGGAAAAAGCATGTATGGTGCGACAAACTGGATTTCTATCGGAGGTTTCAGCCTTCAGCCGTCAGAGCTGGCAAAGATTATCTTTGTTTTCTTTGTGGCGGCCATGCTGGCAAGGGACACCAGTTTTAAGAAGATTGTTATTACGACGGCAGCGGCAGCCGCCTATGTGCTTGTGCTTGTTGTCGAGAGGGACCTCGGCGCCGCCGTGATTTTCTTTGTGACCTATCTGGTGATGCTCTATGTGGCAACGCGCCAGTTCAGATATATGGCGTTGGGGCTGGGAGCCGGTTCCGCCGCCGCTGTGGTGGCTTATAAACTTTTCGCCCATGTAAAAACCCGTGTGGTTGCCTGGAGCGACCCTTGGGGAAATTATAACGATGCGGGATATCAGATTGCCCAGTCCCTGTTTGCCATAGGCACCGGAGGCTGGTTCGGCATGGGCTTGTTTAAGGGCAAGCCGGATACTATTCCTGTTGTTGTCAGCGACTTTGTCTTTTCAGCGATATCGGAGGAATTGGGGGCTTTATTTGCCATTTGTCTGATTTTGGTTTATTTTAGCTGCTTTTTGATGTTTATTAATATTTCTCTGCAATTAGTGAAACCGTTTTATAAATTAGTGGCAATGGGGCTCAGCACATCCTATGGTATTCAATTATTTCTCTGCATCGGCGGAGTGACAAAGCTGATTCCTCATACGGGCGTTACCATGCCGTTGATTAGTTATGGTGGAAGCAGTGTATTATCAACAATTATAATCTTTGCAGTCATTCAGGGACTTTACCTGCTGCGACAGAGAGAGGTGCGTATTCTTGAAGCGAGACAAGAAGAGCGAGACGACGAAGAAGAGCGTCCGTAAAATAAATATTGATGATTTGCCAAATGAATCCGTCAGAAAAAGTTCCGGAGATATTCCGAAGGACTCGATGGGGGAGACAAAGGTGTTCCGGGATCTGCCTGTAAATGACGGTGAAGATTTTGAGTTTGAGCCGGACTTTGAGCCGGATTTTGACGGGATGAATTTTTTTGATGAGGAGATAATTCCGGAGAATGAGGCGGAAGAAAGGCCGGAACGCCGCGTAAGGCGTCAGCGGCTGAAAGCGGAGCCGATTCCTGAAGAGACGGAGGAAGAAATATCGGAGGAGGAAGTTCCGGGAAAACGCCGGGTTAAAAAACTGAGATTGACGCCGGAAGAGCTCCGGGAGCGGAAGGCGGTGCGTAAAAAACGCCGCAGCCAGAATCCGGAAATTTTGGCGGTAACCTATGTGTTTGCCTTTTTATTTGTTTTAATGATCGGCTACTTTGTTTATTTCAATGCATTTGTCAGCAAGAATGTCATCAACAGCGCTTACAATGTGCGTGTAAATTCTTTTGCGGATACGATTGTCCGGGGGGATATTGTATCCAGTGACGGTACAGTGCTGGCGGAAACGCTGGTTGATGAAAACGGCAATGAGACCCGGTACTATCCGATGGGGCGGATTTTCTCCCATGCGGTGGGAACCTCCGCGATAAACCAGTCGGGCATTGAATTGTCGCAGAATTTTTATATGCTTCAATCCAACGGCAATCCGATTTTAAATGCCCTTCAGGATATCCGGGGACAGAAAAATCAGGGAGACCGGGTTGTGACAACCCTGAATGCAAAACTTCAGGAGGTTGCCTACAATGCGCTTGGCTATAATGACGGGGCGGTTATTGCCGTTGAACCGGCGACAGGCCGGATTCTTGCGATGGTTTCCAAACCGGATTATGACCCGAATACATTAGTGCAGGATTATGAATCCATTGTTGCGGAGGAAAATAATGACAGTCTTCTGAATAAAACGACCTTTGGCCTTTTTGTTCCGGGCTCTATTTTTAAGACGATGACAGCTTTGGCTTATATCCGTTCCGGGGCGGATTACAACAATTACACTTATACCTGTGAAGGTCAGATTAATCTGGGAGGCGAAGACTATATAACCTGTTTTGATCAGACAGTACACGGCACGGAGAATTTCACGGATTCCTATGCCTATTCCTGCAATTCCTCTTTCGGCAATATCGGTTTGAGACTGCCGGATAATTTGCTGAAAGATACGTGTGAATCACTGTTTTTCAATGCGGAGCTTCCTACGGAAATACCGCACACAAAGAGTTTGTTCAGTCTGGCAGCGGATGATACGGACTGGCAGACAGCGGCGACGGCCATCGGACAGGGGCATACACAGGTAACGCCGCTGCAGATGGTGATGATAGCATCGGCGGTTGCCAATGGCGGAAATATGATGAAACCTTATATGGTAGACGCAGTGGAGACATCCGGCGGCGGACACCGGGTTAAAAAATACATGCCGGACTCCTATGGGCAGGTACTCACAACCCAGGAAGCAGACCAGCTCGCGCAGCTTATGGAGGCGGTTGTCAGTTATGGTACGGCCACATCCCTGTCCGGCTACGGATATTCGGTGGCGGGCAAAACGGGAACAGGCGAGGTCAGCGGCAAAGGGGATAATTCCTGGTTTATCGGTTATGCGCCGGCGGAACAGCCTCAGATTGCCATCTGTGTTCTTGTGGAAAATGATGAAGGATATTATGAAAGCGCATTGCCTGTGGCCAATGCCGTGCTCCAGGCCTATCTGGCGCAATAATTTAAGGTTGTATTTATCTTTAAATGGTTGTATACTTATGTCAGGAAACACACCATAAAATGGAGGTACAGCCATGACAGAGGCAACAAGCTGCGGCGGTGTGGTTATATTCAGAGGCAAGATTCTTCTGCTTTATAAAAATTACAGGAATAAGTATGAAGGATGGGTTTTGCCAAAAGGAACTGTTGAGGAAGGTGAAGAATATAAAGAAACAGCTATCAGGGAGGTACGTGAGGAGACTGGGGTCAGCGCTTCGATTATTAAATATGTGGGAAAAAGTCAATATACCTTTAATACCGCACAGGATTTAATTGTAAAAGACGTACACTGGTATCTGATGATGTCCGACAGTTATCATAGCAGACCACAGCGTGAAGAATATTTTGTGGACTCAGGGTATTACAAATATCACGAGGCTTATCATTTGTTAAAGTTTACGAATGAGAAACAGATACTCGAAAAGGCATACAGCGAGTATGTTGAACTGAAAAAGAGTAATCTGTGGGGCAATAAGAAATATTTCTGAGGAGAATTGTAAATCAGGGTTCCGAATGACGGGAATCCTGGTTTTTTTCTTTTTAAATTGTTTTTTAAGGGGAATACTAAAAAAAATCATGGAAAGAAGGTAGTTTATGCTGGAAAAAATTAATCTTTCGAAGAAAATGTCCAAAAAGGAATGTAAGGTACTGATGGAGCAGTTGGAGCCTCAGTTATCCCTGCTGCAGCGGAAATTAAAGGATTACAAAGTCCCGGTGGTGATTTTGTTTGAGGGCTTTGGTTCATCGGGCAAGGGCACGATGATTAATGAGCTGATTCAGCCGATGGACCCGCGGGGATTTAAAGTCTATACGATTCAGAAGCCGTCCGAAGAGGAAAAGATGCGGCCTTATCTCTGGCGTTTTTGGACGAAACTTCCGGAAAACGGACGGATTCATCTTTTCGACAGAAGCTGGTATACAAAAATTGTGGAAGAGCGGGCGGAAAAACGGAAAAATCGCGAAAAGACAGAAAATGCCTATAATGATGTTTTGAATTTTGAGCAGGAACTGGCCAGAGACGGCATGCTGATTATTAAATTTTTCCTCCACATTTCCAAAAAAGAACAGAAAAAACGTTTTCAGGCTTTAGAGGATAATAAAGCGACCGGCTGGCGTGTGACCGAGGAAGATAAAAAGCATAATAAAGCTTATGACGACTGGCAGGAAGCTTTTGAAGAAATGATTCAAAAGACAGATACATCCTTCGGGCGATGGACGATTGTGGAGGCCACTGACAGAGAATATGCCAAAATAAAAATCATTTCTACGGTTGTGGATATTTTTGCAGACCGGCTGGCAAAAGAAGAAGCAAAAGAGGCGAAACAGGCCAAAGAAAAAACTATGCCTGTACCGGAAATTGCTGAAGAGGCCGGTAAAATATCCTTCGGTTCTTCTGTGCTGGATGCGGTTGACCTGTCAAAATCCCTGACGAAGAGTGTCTATAAAAAAGAGCTGGCAGATCTGCAGAAGCGGATGGCCTTGCTGCACAGCGAACTTTACAGGCGGCGGATACCGGTGGTTATCGGATTTGAAGGCTGGGATGCCGGAGGAAAGGGCGGCGCGATTCACCGGCTGACAAAAACAATGGACCCGAGAGGCTATGAGGTTATACCGACAGCCGCGCCGAATGATATTGAGAAAGCCCATCATTATTTGTGGCGGTTTTGGAATCACATGCCAAAGGCGGGCCATGTGGCAATTTTTGATCGGACATGGTATGGCCGGGTGATGGTAGAACGGATTGAGGGCTTCTGTACGGAAGATGAGTGGCGCAGGGCCTACAATGAGATTAACCGGATGGAGGCCCAATTGGCGGATGCCGGAGCTATTGTTTTGAAGTTCTGGCTCCACATCGATAAGGCGGAGCAGAAAAAACGGTTTGAAGAGCGGATGGAGAATCCGAATAAGCAGTGGAAGATTACCGATGAAGACTGGCGGAACCGGGAAAAATGGGATGAATACACGAAAGCTGTGGATGAAATGATTCTTCGCACGTCCACAACCTATGCCCCATGGATTGTTGTTGAGGGCAATGATAAGCTTTATGCCCGGATTAAGGTGCTGCGCACAGTGGTTGAAGCGATTGAGAAACGATTGAAATAAAACTGCATAGGATAGATAGAAAGAACCTTTGGAGTTTTTATGGCTTATAAAATTGTGATTGATGCGGGACACGGCGGCCGCGACCCGGGAGCCGTTTATAATGGACGGCAGGAAAAGGATGATGTATTGGAACTGGCGCTGGCTGTGGGACGGATTCTGGAGAATTTCGGGCTGGATGTTGAATACACCCGGACTACAGATGTCTATGAATCGCCGAGTGAGAAGGCAAGGGAGGCCAATAATGCCGGCGCTGATTTTTTTGTATCCATTCACCGCAATTCATTTCCAAGGCCGAATGAAGTATCCGGCGTGGAAACCCTGGTTTATGATGCCAGCGGAATCAAAAATCAGATGGCGGAGAATGTGAACAGGCAGCTCGAAAATATTGGTTTCAGAAATTTAGGCGTGAAAGAACGGCCAAATCTTACAGTGCTGCGGAGAACTCAAATGCCGGCCATATTGGTGGAGGCGGGATTCATTAATTCGGATATTGATAATCAGTTGTTTGACGATAATTTTCAGGCGATTGCCCAGGGGATTGCGGATGGTATTCTGGAAACAATCGGCATAGGCCCTTCGGGCACGATGGGCCGGGTATACACGGTTCAAACGGGAGCCTTTCGAAATGAAGAATACGCCAGAGAGATGCTTGACAGGCTTCTAAGCCAGAATTATCCGGCCTTCATTTCGGAGGGCGGCGGTTATTACCGTGTCCAGGTGGGAAGCTTTGGAAGCCTGGCAGAAGCCCGGAACATGGAGCAAAGACTTCGCCGGAGCGGTTATCCAACGGCAATTATCGGGTGATTTGGTGCAGCGCCCATGCATTTTAAGATTGATAAATGAATATAAAACAAGCCGGAGGGTGAATTTATTTCACCCGTTCCGGCGGAGATTTAATTCTTTTAGGGCCTTTTCGTATGCAGTTAAACGCAGTTTCAGTTGTTTGCTTCGTTCGTTTTCTCGTTCTAAAGTTATAGCGATGGTTTCTTTTCCATAATCATCCAGATTACGATATTTTTTTATTATATTCTCAAATTCCTCCGGAGTAGCCCTATTTTCATAAATATTCAGATTCATAGCATCCTGATATAAATAATTTGCATCGCATTCCAGGGCATCAAAGAGTCTATACATTAAATCACTTTTTGGAGAACTGACTTCATTTTCGTAATTGGCGACAGCGCCTTTGGTTACTCCGATGATTCTGGCAAGTTCTTCCTGTGTCATATTTTGTCGTATGCGCAATTCTTTGATTCGGCTTCCTATACTCATTTTGATTTACCCCCCGAATGTAAAATAATTATTTGACAATATTATCGGCTTTGTCTATAATGTAGTTAAGCAGACAACCGGAAGGTGAGCATATCACCCGTCCCGGCGAAAGATTATTTGATTGAAATGGTCGTCCTAAGCTTTGGCAGGAGCAGGACGGCTATTTCTTTTTTGTATAATTTAGGATGGCTATAATTAGTAAGAAAACACTTATAATTAAGCTCAACTCTTCATATGTACTCATAAGAACCACCCCCTTCTGAAAGAACTCAGAACGGGATAAAAGCACGTCCCCCGGCTGTCTGGGTACATATTGACTATAACATTCTGCAATTATGAAGTCAATTAAAAAGTTCAAAATTCCTGAGAAAATAAATAAAAACAACAAATATATTATACTTCAAAAATAAAACAAAACACCGACAAACTCAGCATTTATCGGTGTTTGTTGGTTTTTCTGATGAAATTAAAAAATGCACCCGACGGGAATTGAACCCACGCACATGGCTCCGGAGGCCATTGCTCTATCCACTGAGCTACGGGTGCAAGTAGTATTCTACTATAATTAAAATAAATTTGCAATGATTTTTTTGAAAATTTTCCATATTGTTTCTCAAAAAAACCGTTATAGTTGACGGAAAGCCCTTTTTTTGATAAAATAAAGAGAATTGAAAAGGAGGATTTCTATGAAGACAAGCCGTAGTAAATTAATACTTATTATTCTGCTGTCAGTGGTTGTCATTGTAGCGGCAATTGCCGGCGTTGTATTGTCCATGAAGAATAAATCGGAAGAGAAACAGGGTTCGGCTGCAAAGACTTCGGAGAGTGTTGTTATCGATGAAGATGAAATCGCAAAAGACCGTTTGTTAAAGGATAAGTACCCGGAAGTCAATGACTTGATTAAACGATATCGCGAGGCATTGACAAATGGAGATGTGGAGGCATTGAAGGCGATTTATAATACGCAGGATGAAATCAGCGCGGATGTGCTCACATCAACCTCTAAGATTATCGAGGGCTACTCAGATACGGTATGTTACACAAAGAAGGGTTTGGAAGATAAATCTTATTTTGTGTTTATCTATGACAAGCTGAAGATCAGCGGTATCAATACACCGGCTCCGAATCTGACAATGGTTTATGTGAAGAGTACCGCCGATGGTACATATTATATCTATCGTGGAGAGCTGAACGGCGCCACGGCATCCTATGAATATGATGCGGAAACCCAGGCATACATTGCAAAGCTGTATGAAGATGATGAAGTCAAGGATTTGATGGCGACCGTATATCAGGAAAAGGAAGCAGCCTGCGCGAAGGACGAAGCGCTCCGCAACTTTATCGACGGACTGTCCTCGCCAACAGCAGATATGACGGATGAGACATCGGCCGAGACAGCGGGTGAGAACGCTGAAAACGGCAATGCCGAAGGAGAAAATGTTGAAGGCCAGAATGTTGACGGCGGGGAAAACGGAGAGCCGGAAGGCCAGGGTGAAGAGACACAGCCGGCAGAGACAGATGTTGTCGGATAAACATTTGAGAACATGAGATAAAAGGTTTCTATTACCGAAGGTAGTAGAAACCTTTTATTGGGATAAAGGAAGATAGAGATGGAAAAAGTGAGATTAAATAAGTATTTGAGTACCCAGGGCGTATGTTCCCGAAGAGAAGCCGACAGGTATATTGAGGCCGGCAAAGTGACCATCGACGGCCGGGTGGCCGGCATGGGAGAAAAGGTGGACGGCACAGAGGAAATCCTTTTTGACGGAAAGCCGGTCAGCGGGGCGGAGGAAGAGAAAATCGTGCTGGCGATGAATAAGCCGGCGGGCATTGTCTGTTCCAGCAAGGAAAAAGATAATATTATTGACTATATGAAATATCCGAAACGGATATATCCGGCGGGCCGTTTAGACAAGGATTCCACCGGGCTTATTTTGCTGACCAATGACGGCGAATTAATGAACGAGATTTTGAAGGCACGGAATTATCACGAAAAGGAATATGAGGTACGGGTGCGGGAGCGGATAACAGCGGATTTCATTCGGGGAATGAGCGAAGGGGTATGGCTGTCCGAGTTGGGCGTAAAGACCCGGCCATGCAAAGTGAAAAAGGTGGATGCCTATACCTTTCGGATTATTCTCACACAGGGCTTAAACCGTCAGATACGGCGGATGTGCGCATATTTTAATTTTCGTGTGGTTACATTAAAGCGTATACGGATTATGAATATCCGGTTGGGAGATTTAAAAGAAGGCGAATGGCGGGAGATTAAAGGCCGTGAGCTGGAAGAATTGCGGGGAGGAATTGCTCATGAATGATTTGTTGAGAGAAATGAAGGATTTGATTCAAAAATTAAATGAAGCTTCGAAAGCTTATTATCAGGAAGCCCGTGAAATCATGAGTAATTTTGAATATGATGCTTTGTATGACCGGCTTCTTGCACTGGAGAAGGAGACTGGAACAGTTTTGGCGGACAGCCCGTCTATACATGTCGGTTATGAGGTGCTCAGCGAGCTGCCGAAGGTGAAACATGATTCGCCGATGCTTTCTCTGGATAAAACAAAGGATGTGGAAGCGCTTCGAGCCTGGATTGAGGGACGCGAAGGAATTCTTTCCTGGAAGCTGGATGGCCTGACTATCGTACTCACCTATCAGAAGGGTGAACTTTATAAAGCGGTCACCCGGGGAAGTGGAATCGAGGGTGAAGTCATCACAAACAATGCCAGAGTATTCCGAAATATACCTCATAAAATCGCTTATGAAGGAGAACTTGTACTTCGAGGTGAAGCTATCATAAAATATTCCGATTTTCAGAAATTGAATGACAGTATTGAGGATGTGGATGCAAAATATAAAAATCCCCGGAATCTGTGCAGCGGTTCAGTTCGCCAGTTGAATAACGAAATTACGGCCCAGAGAGGTGTTTATTTTTATGCCTTTACACTGGTAAAAGCCGAGGATGTGGATTTTAAAAATTCCCGGAGAGAACAGATGGAGTGGCTGCGCCGCCTTGGCTTTGAAACGGTGGACTATAAGATGGTAAATGCTTCAAATATAGAGGCGGAAGTCCAGTGGTTTTCGGAGCATGTAAAGGCCAATGACCTGCCGTCGGACGGCCTTGTACTCACCCTGGATGATATCGCCTACAGCCGTTCGCTTGGAACAACGGCAAAGTTTCCGAGGGATTCCATCGCCTTTAAATGGGCCGATGAGACGGAAAAGACAAGGCTTTTAGAGGTGGAATGGAGTGCGTCGCGCACCGGGCTTATCAATCCGGTTGCCATTTTTGAGCCGGTTCAATTGGAGGGAACGACAGTGTCACGGGCGAGTATTCACAATGTCAGTATTGTGGAGAGTCTGGAACTGGGCCTTGGGGATGAACTGATGGTCTATAAAGCCAACATGATCATTCCCCAGATTAGTGAGAATCTGACCCGCAGCGGCACGCTGGAAATTCCGAAAGTCTGCCCGGTATGTCACCAGCCAACGGAGATTTTGCAGGAAAATGATGTTAAAGTGCTGACCTGCCCGAATCCGGAATGTGAGGCGAAGCATATCAAAGGCTTAGCCCTTTTTGTATCCAGGGACGCTTTTAATATTGAAGGACTGTCTGAAGCAACGCTGGAGAAATTTGTCCAGAAGGGCTTTATTCACAGTTTGCAGGATGTATTTCATTTGGAAAATCATAAAGAAGAGATTATTGACATGGAAGGCATGGGAGAAAAATCCTATGCGAACCTCATTCAGGCCGTGGAGAAATCCCGAAATATAGCGACGGCCCGTTTTGTTTACAGCCTTGGAATCCCAAATGTGGGCCTCTCCAATGCAAAACTTTTGTGCCGGTATTTTAAGGACGATATATCTGCCCTGATGTCGGCCGATGCGGAAGAGATTGGGACGATTGAAGGCATTGGGCCGGTTATTGCGAAAAATGTGGAAAACTTTTTCTCGGATGAAAAGATGCGGGAGCGGGTGGAGGCCCTTCTCACAGAAGTCCATCTTGAAAAAGAAGAGATATCTGAGGATGAAATGATATTTAAAAATATGACTTTTGTTATCACAGGAAGTGTCCATCATTTTGCCAATCGAAATGAGGTCAAAGCACTGATAGAGTCCAAAGGAGGAAAAGTGGCCGGCTCAGTATCTTCTAAAACCCATTATCTGATTAATAACGATGCGGCATCGGCTTCATCAAAGAATAAAAAGGCAAAGGAACTTGGGGTTCCAATCATAACAGAAGATGAATTTTTGGAATTTATTGAGAAAAATTATATTGACAGTTCCGGGGTTCAATGATATTCTATGAACATAAATCCGAGTAAATTACTCGGATATGAGAGGTGAGAGTATGAAACTTTCAACAAAAGGCCGATACGGCCTGAGAGCAGCGGTGGATGTGGCGTTATTTTCAAAGGATGGTCCCATATCAATCAATACCATTGCCTCAAGAGAGGGCTTATCTGAGAGTTATCTGGAGCAGTTGTTTGCCAGGCTGAAAAAGGCGGGGCTGATTTTAAGTATCCGGGGGACAAATGGAGGTTATCAGCTGGCAAAACCGGCCTCTGAAATTTCCGTGGGCGATGTTCTCAGAGCTCTGGAGGGCGAGATGATTGTGGTTGATTGCCCGGACAGTGAAAGTAAATGCGCTAAATTTGATTCCTGTGTCACAAAATATGTCTGGAAGCGTATTAATAATAGTATTAATGAGACGATGGATTCCATGACACTGGAGGAAATTATTGCGAACAGCCATGGAACTGCAGAAGAAAGCAATCAAAAAGCATATTGCTCAAAATAATATAAATGAATGGGGAGAAGATAAGATGGATAAGAAGATTATTTATCTGGATCACGCAGCAACAACAGCGACACGCCCTGAGGTTGTGGAAGCCATGCTGCCTTACTTTAGTGAAAATTATGGAAATCCTTCCACGGTTTATGACCTGGGAGCAAAAAATAAAACGGTTGTCACAGAAAGCCGTGAGACGATTGCAAAAGCCCTGGGAACAGATGCTGCAAATATTTATTTTACAGCCGGAGGTTCCGAATCGGATAACTGGGCTCTGATCGCAACAGCAGAGGCTTATAAAAACAAAGGAAATCATATCATTACATCTAAAATCGAACATCATGCCATTCTTCACACCTGCGAATATCTTGAAAAAGAGCGGGGCTACGAAGTAACTTATGTTGATGTGGATGAAAACGGTGTGATTAAGCTGGATGAATTAAAGAAAGCGATTCGCCCGACAACGATTTTAATTTCTGTAATGTTTGCCAATAATGAGATTGGAACGATTCAGCCGATTAAAGAAATCGGCGCCATTGCCCGTGAACATGGTATTCTGTTCCACACAGATGCAGTGCAGGCTTTCGGTCAGCTTCCAATCAACGTGGATGAGATGAACATCGATATGCTCAGCGCCAGCGGCCATAAATTAAACGGCCCGAAGGGCATCGGCTTCTTATATATCCGCAAAGGTGTGAAGATTCGCTCCTTTATTCACGGCGGCGCCCAGGAAAGAAAACGCCGGGCCGGCACAGAAAATGTACCGGGAATTGTCGGCCTTGGAAAAGCGGTGGAAATCGCAATGGCAACTATGGAGGAGCGGACAAAAAAAGAAACCGAATTGAGAGACCATCTGATTGACCGGATTTTAGCTGAAATTCCTTATACCCGTTTGAATGGGGACAGGGACTGCCGTCTCCCGAACAACGCCAATTTCAGTTTCCAGTTTATCGAGGGAGAATCTCTGCTGATCATGCTTGATATGGCGGGAATCTGCGGTTCCAGCGGTTCCGCCTGTACTTCCGGCTCCCTGGACCCTTCTCATGTACTTCTGGCCATCGGCCTGCCTCATGAGATTGCCCACGGTTCTCTCCGGCTGACTCTGGGCGAAGATAACACAATGGAAGAAATGGATTATGTGGTTGACAAAGTTAAAGGCATCGTAGCACGCCTCAGAGAGATGTCACCGTTATACGAAGATTTTGTAAAAAAGAACAAATAGGAGGAGTTTATTATGTACAGCGAGAAAGTAATGGACCATTTTCAGAATCCGAGAAATGTGGGAGAAATTGAAAACGCCAGCGGCGTAGGTACAGTTGGCAATGCAAAATGCGGCGATATTATGCGTATTTATTTTGATATTGATGAAAATCAGGTAATTCAGGATGTAAAGTTTAAAACCTTCGGCTGCGGAGCGGCTGTGGCAACAAGCAGCATGGCAACGGAGCTCGTAAAAGGAAAGACCATTTACGAAGCCCTTGAAGTTACAAACAAAGCCGTTATGGAAGCGCTGGACGGACTGCCGCCGGTGAAAGTACACTGTTCACTTCTGGCTGAGGAAGCCATTCATGCGGCTCTCTGGGATTATGCGGAGAAGAACGGCATTAAGATTGACGGTCTTTCAAAACCGAAGTCAGATATTGGCGAAGAAGAAGTTGAAGAGGATTATTAATCCATGAAAAATAAAAAAGTCATTGTTGGAATGTCCGGCGGCGTGGATTCCTCCGTAGCCGCCATGCTCCTAAAAAAGCAGGGCTATGATGTGGTTGGCGTGACCATGCAGATTTGGCAGGATGAAGAAACGGCCATTCAGGAGGAAAACGGCGGCTGCTGCGGTCTGAGCGCGGTGGATGATGCGCGCCGGGTGGCCAGCCAGTTGGATATTCCATACTATGTGATGAATTTCAAAAAAGAATTCAAAGAGTGGGTGATGGATGATTTTGCTGCGGAATATTTTCGCGGCAGAACGCCGAATCCATGTATCCGCTGCAACCGTTATGTTAAATGGGAAGCTCTTTTGCACCGGGCCATGTCCATCGGCGGCGATTATATTGCCACCGGGCATTATGCCAAAGTGGTTCGGCTGGAAAATGGCCGGTATACTTTGAAAAAGGCGCCTTCCAGAAAAGACCAAACCTATGCCCTCTATAATCTTACCCAGGAGCAGCTCTCGAAAACGCTGATGCCGGACGGAGATTATACGAAAGAAGAAATCCGCCGGATGGCGGAAGATATGGGACTTCTTGTGGCCTCTAAGCCGGACAGCCAGGACATCTGTTTTATTCCTGACGGCGATTATCAGAAGTTTCTCTATGAATACATGGGGAAAAAACTTCCGAAGGGGAATTTTGTGGATAAAGACGGGAAGGTTCTCGGCATCCATGAAGGAATCACCCATTATACGGTAGGCCAGAGGAAGGGGTTAAATCTTTCCATGGGCCATCCGGTATTTGTTACGGAGATTCGGCCGGAGACAAATGAAGTGGTTATCGGCGAGAGCGGGGATGTATTTAAGTCAACGCTGACAGCATCCCATGTAAACTGGATGTCGATTCCCGAGCCGGAACCGGGAGAAAAAATCCGTGTCCACGCAAAGGTCCGTTATGCCCATGCCGGGGCTATGGCGACGGTCAGCAGAACGGAGGAAGGAATACTTGTCTGCGAATTTGACGAGCCGCAGCGGGCGATTACGCCGGGGCAGGCCCTTGTTATGTATGATGGGGACTATGTTGTCGGCGGCGGTGTCATTGAGCGGATTGAAGGCTGAAAGCTGTAAGGAGGTAAGCCTATGTGGGTGAGAGCAGAATTAAAGCAGCGGGCAAAACAAAATTTGAAGAGATATTACTGGTCGGCGGTGGTCGTCTGCTGCTTATTTTTTGTACTTCAATATGCAACCGGGGTGAACGGCAATTCTGCGCCAAACCCGGGAGGCTCAAATGAAGAAATTGAGTCGAACGAAGAAGTTGAGGGATATATTGGTGACAATGATATTTCCTATGATGCGGAATACGATGCGGAATATGACACGCTGCCAATGCTTAAAGAGTATGCAAAGAAATATTTTTATTCGGAGAGCGGCGCCGGAATGTTTACGACGGTTGTCACTTCCACCATACTGTTTTATGGAATTTTGCTGGCTCTGCTTCGTGTCTGTCTGAATTATTTTATTCTTAATCCGATTCAGGTTGGGATGGCCAGTTTCTTTTATCGGAACCGGACAGAAAAGACCAGCGTTGGAGAGCTGGCCTTTGCCTTTAATCGAAATGATTTTCTGCCGGTTGTAAAAACGATGTTTTTGCGGGGGCTTTATATATTCCTCTGGACCTGTCTGCTTGTCATTCCGGGTCTCATTAAAAGTTATGAATACCGGATGGTGGACTACATTCTTGCAGAACACCCGGATATGCCGACGCGGGAAGTGCTGCGCCGCAGCCGGGAGATGATGATGGGGCATAAGTGGAACACATTTGTTTTGGATATGTCCTTTTTCGGATGGGCCTTTTTGGGAGCCCTTGTACCTTTTGGATTGTTCAATCTTTTCTGGACATATCCATATATGAGAGCCACGGAAGCCGAGCTGTATGAGGCGCTGAAATCTCCGATTACAGAGGAAGCATCGCAGGCTGACGTTTTTTAAATAGGGTATAATATTTAAAGCCGAGGGTTTTCAAAAGCTCTTCGGCTTTTTTAAAATCATAGGCAATGTGTTCCGGCTTGTGGGCGTCGGCCCCAATCGTAATTTTCTCTCCGCCAAGTTCCAGATAGCGTTTCAAAATATCTGCCTGGGGATTTGGCTGGCCGAGTCCGTATTTATAACCTGCCGTGTTAATTTCCAGGGCAAGATTATGTTCTATAATGGTACTTAATACTTTATCGAGAACAGCGGCATGCTTTTCATAAGTATAGCCCTTATTTTTTTCCGGGGCATAGCGAATCAGATAATCGATATGGGCGTAGGCGTCAAAATTCTGATAGGCTGCAATATTGTTGATGATTGTCTGAAAATACTTTTCGCATATATCTTCTGCCGTGCGGCCTTCCCAGAATTCGGTTTCATAAGGGTCTCCATGAATCATATCTTTTGGAGCGGTTCCATGTTTCCGGATGTAATCCAAATCCTTTTTGTACCATGGCGCAGGGATGAGATGGGAGGAACCGATAATAAAATCAAAATCATGAGCTTCGGCCACAGCGGCATAACGGTCAGCCAGATGGGGAAGAAGACCGAATTCAATCCCGAAGAGAACCTCAATATCATTTTTATATTTATTTTTCAGTTCAAATAATTTTTTTTCATAAGCCGCCATATCCACTTCAAACAGAACGGCGCCGTCCGGGGAAGGATATTCATAATCCAGATGCTCCGTAAAGCAGATAGTCTTTAATCCTATGGCAGCAGCTCCCTGAATCATGCTTTCCATCGGTGTTTCAGAATCCGAAGAGAAGGATGAGTGCATATGTATATCGCTTGTAATCATTTTTTTTGCCTCCATTTTGTATATTTCAAGCTAAATATAATAGAAATCCGACAATTTGTCAAATAAATAACAAATATTATCCGAAATAAACTTGAATTTTATTCGGTAATTGGGTAAAATAGAATCATAATAAAATACATTTTAATTTAGGAGGAACTAAAATTATGGCAGTAAGAGTAGCAATTAATGGTTTTGGCCGTATTGGCCGTCTGGCATTCCGTCAGATGTTTGGGGCTGAAGGATATGAAATTGTAGCAATCAACGATTTGACAAGCCCGACAATGTTAGCTCACTTATTAAAATATGATTCTTCGCAGGGAAAATATGCACTGGCTGATAAGGTTTCAGCAGGAGAAGATTCTATCACTGTTGATGGCAAAGAAATCCGTATTTATGCTTTCCCGGATGCAAATAACTGTCCATGGGGAGAATTAAAGGTTGACGTTGTTCTTGAATGTTCCGGTTTCTACACATCCAAGGACAAAGCACAGGCTCATATTAATGCCGGTGCCCGCAAAGTTGTTATCTCTGCTCCAGCAGGCAATGACTTGCCGACAATCGTTTATAATACCAATCATGAGACACTGAAAGCAGAAGATACGATTATTTCCGCAGCATCCTGTACAACAAACTGTCTGGCTCCTATGGCTGACGCTTTGAACAAATATGCGCCGATCCAGTCCGGTATCATGTGTACGATCCATGCTTACACAGGCGATCAGATGACTCTGGATGGACCTCAGAGAAAAGGCGATTTGAGACGTTCCCGCGCAGCCGCAGTGAATATCGTTCCAAACTCCACAGGTGCAGCAAAAGCTATCGGCCTTGTTATTCCTGAATTGAACGGCAAACTTATCGGTTCCGCTCAGCGTGTTCCTACACCAACAGGTTCCACAACAATCCTGACAGCCGTTGTTAAAAAAGAAGGCGTTACAAAAGAAGGTATCAACGAAGCTATGAAGGCAGCAGCCAATGAATCCTTCGGATATAATACGGATGAAATCGTTTCTTCCGATATCGTTGGAATGAACTTTGGTTCCCTCTTCGATGCAACTCAGACAATGGTTTGCCAGATTGCAGACGATTTATATGAGGTTCAGGTTGTTTCATGGTATGACAATGAAAACAGCTACACAAGCCAGATGGTTCGTACAATCAAATACTTCTCTGAATTGGCATAAGATTCAGTAAGACCTTAAAGGTCCGGTCGTTTGGGCCGGACCTTCTTTGCTATAATATGCAAACTATATATGGAGGCGATGATCATGGGATTAAATAAAAAATCAGTAGATGATATTCAGGTAAAAGGCAAACGCGTGCTCTGCCGCTGTGATTTTAATGTACCTTTAAAAGACGGCGTGATTACGGATACAAACCGTCTGACAGCGGCGCTCCCTACAATTAAGAAATTAATCGGCGACGGCGGAAAAGTAATTTTATGCTCTCATCTCGGAAAACCGAAGGGTGAGCCGAAGCCGGAGCTTTCTCTGGCCCCTGTTGCGGTAAAACTTTCTGAGCTGCTCGGACAGGAAGTAAAATTTGCAGCCGATAATGAAGTTGTCGGCCCGAATGCCAAAGCGGCTGTGGAAGCAATGAAAGACGGCGATGTTATTTTGCTTGAAAATACACGTTATCGCATAGAGGAGACTAAAAATGGCGAAGCCTTCAGCAAAGAACTGGCTTCCATCTGCGATATTTTTGTAAATGACGCCTTTGGTACGGCTCACCGGGCTCATTGCTCCAATGTCGGAGTTACAGAATATGTGGAGACAAGCGCTGTCGGTTATCTGATGCAGAAGGAAATTGATTTCCTCGGAAATGCAGTCAATAATCCGGTACGCCCATTTGTCGCCATTTTGGGCGGTGCAAAGGTTGCGGATAAATTAAACGTTATTTCCAATCTTCTGGAAAAATGCGATACATTAATCATCGGCGGCGGTATGGCTTATACATTCCTCAAAGCGAAGGGCTATGAAATCGGTACATCTTTAGTGGATGATTCCAAACTGGATTACTGTAAAGAAATGATGGAAAAAGCTGAAAAACTCGGCAAAAATCTCTATCTGCCGATTGATACGACCATTACAAAGGATTTCCCAAATCCAATCGATGCGGAAGTGGCTGTAACCGTTGTTCCGTCCGATGCAATTCCGGCGGATATGATGGGACTTGATATCGGTACGGCAACTGCTGAAAAATATGCAGAAGCGGTTAAGACGGCAAAAACAGTTGTATGGAACGGCCCGATGGGCGTATTTGAGAACCCAATCCTCGCTAAAGGAACGATTGCCGTGGCAAAAGCATTGGCAGAAACCGATGCAACAACGATTATCGGCGGCGGCGATTCGGCAGCGGCTGTAAACCAGCTTGGATTCGGCGATAAGATGACCCATATTTCCACCGGCGGCGGCGCTTCCCTTGAATTCCTTGAGGGTAAGGATTTGCCGGGGGTTGTGGCAGCAGACGATAAATAAGAGAGGAATGGAAATCATGCGTAGAAAAATTGTTGCAGGAAACTGGAAAATGAATATGACGCCTTCCCAGGCAGTCGCTTTGATTGAAGAATTAAAGCCGTTGGTTGTCAGTGAAGATGTGGACGTGGTATTTTGCGTGCCGGCCATTGATATTATTCCGGCGGTTGAGGCTGTAAAGGGAACAAATATCCATATCGGCGCTGAAAATATGTATTTTGAAGAAAAGGGTGCGTTTACCGGTGAAATCGCACCGGATATGCTCACCGATGCAGGCGTGGAATATGTCATTATCGGTCATTCGGAACGCCGCGAATATTTTGCTGAAACCAATGAAACCGTGAATAAGAAAGTATTAAAAGCCTTTGAACACGGCTTGACACCGATTATCTGCTGCGGTGAATCTCTGACACAGAGAGAACAGGGAATCACGATTGACTGGATTCGTCAGCAGATTAAGATTGCCTTCTTAAATGTGACGGCAGAACAGGCGGCAAAAGCAGTGATTGCTTATGAGCCAATCTGGGCCATTGGCACAGGAAAGGTAGCCACAACCGAACAGGCCCAGGAGGTTTGTTCCGCAATCCGTGTCTGCATTAAAGAGCTTTATGACGATGCGACAGCAGAAGCCATCCGTATTCAGTACGGCGGCAGCGTATCTGCATCCAGCGCGCCGGAACTCTTTGCCCAGGCGGATATTGACGGCGGACTTGTCGGCGGCGCCAGCCTTAAAAAAGATTTCGGAGCTATTGTAAATTATACCTTGCCGCGCGAAGCCTGACGAAGCGAGCCCCTGCGAAGCTGCTGACATGCGGGATGCCCGGAGGGTATAAATAAATAAAAACTAGCAGAATCCATTGAAGCGGTTCTTCTGTGAATTGACAGAAGGGCCGCTTTTTTTGTGTATTTTTAGCAGCGCAGTTTTCTTAACACAATCTTAATGTGAGAGCCATTACGTTAATGCGCATTTTATGCCCGGTATGCCATAATCATAAATAAGAAAATCAAAAGAAAACTCAGACGGAGGCATTTCTATGGGAAAAATTGTGAGGCGATTGTCCTCATCGCAGATTATTATTTTGGGTTTTGCCGGAGTGATATTCCTCGGCAGCCTGCTTCTCATGCTGCCATTTGCCACGCAGGATGGGCGGGGCGCGGCTTTTGCGGACGCGCTGTTTACATCCACTTCCGCCGTATGCGTGACGGGGCTTGTCGTACAGGATACGGCAGCTTATTGGACAGGTTTTGGCCAGGCCGTGATTCTCCTGCTGATACAGATTGGCGGTATGGGGGTGATTACCGTGGCCGCGGCAATTTTTATTGCTTCCGGAAAGAAAATCAGCCTGAAGCAGCGCAGCACGATGCAGGAGGCCCTATCCGCCCATAAGGTCGGCGGCATTGTCAGGCTGACCGGATTTATTATTAAAATGACGGTTTGCTTTGAACTTTTTGGAGCTGTCCTTATGTTTCCTGTTTTTTCTCGGGAATTCGGCCCGGGCAAGGGCTTATGGTATTCGGTTTTTCATTCGATATCCGCCTTCTGCAATGCAGGCTTTGATTTGATGGGATGCAGGACGCCCTATTCCTCACTGACACATTTTGCCGCAAATCCCGTTATTAATCTGGTTATCATGGCGCTGATCGTAATCGGCGGCATCGGCTTTATCACCTGGGATGATGTGAAGACAAAGGGCTTACATATTCATAAATATCGGATGCAGAGCAAAGTTATTCTTATGACGACTTTTTGTTTAATCCTGTTTCCGGCCTTATATTTTCTGGCCTTTGAATTTTCTGAAGGGCCTTTGGGAGAACGGATTTTGAACGCCCTGTTTCAGTCGGTGACGCCGAGGACTGCCGGCTTTAATACGGTAAATCTGAGGGATATCAGTGAAACGGGCATTGCGATTATGATTCTGCTGATGCTGGTGGGCGGTTCTCCCGGGTCGACGGCCGGAGGTATGAAAACGACAACCCTTGCCGTTTTATTTTCTACGGCGATATCTGTTTTCCGGTACAGAGAGCATACCCATTTTTTTGGACGGAGAATCGATGATGATACGGTGCGGAACGGAGTTGCGGTTCTAATCATGTATATGACGCTGTTTTTGGGCGGCGGCTTTTTGATTAGCCGAATCGAGGGGCTTCCGATACTGGATTGTCTTTATGAAACCGCATCGGCGGTGGCGACGGTCGGATTGACTTTGGGGATTACGCCGGAGCTCAGTTTATCATCCCGGACTATTTTGGTTTTATTAATGTATATTGGACGCGTCGGCGGCTTAACGCTGATTTTTGCCGCATCTTCAGGAGGAAGGAAGGGCAATACATCAAGGCTGCCTCAGGAAAAATTAACGGTTGGATAAGGAGCGGATAGAATGAAAACAATATTATTAATCGGACTTGGAAGATTTGGAAGGCATATTGCCATGAAATTAAATGATTTGAATTATCAGGTTATGGCTGTGGACAGCGATGAAGAGCGGGTGAATTCGGTGCTGTCCTTTGTGACAAATGCCCAGATTGGGGATAGTACGAATGAAGAATTTCTTTCTTCTCTGGGGATTGGAAATTTTGATGTCTGCATTGTGGCAATTGGCGATGATTTTCAGAGTTCGCTGGAAACAGCTTCCCTTTTAAAGGAACTTGGGGCAAAAAAGGTCATTGCCAGAGCTTCCCGGGGCGTGCAGGAAAAGTTTCTTTTGAGAAATGGAGCGGATGAAGTTGTGTATCCCGAAAAACAGCTTGCAGCCTGGACTGCAGCCCGGTGTACATCCGAACATATCCTTGATTATATCGAGCTGGATGCGGACTATTCTATTTTTGAGCTGACCATTCCTGACAATTGGAATGGGAAAACGATTGTTCAACTGGATATTCGTAAAAAATATGGAATTAATATTCTGGGGCTTCGGGAAAAGGGCGAGCTGACGATGGATATTAACCCGGATACGGTTTTGAGCAAAGACAAATCCATACTGGTTTTAGGAAAACAAAAAGCAGTTCAGAAATGTTTCCATATTTAATGTAAGGATACCATTCAGAAAGAGGTGTTCCAAATGAAAGAAATTATTTTAATTTGTGCCGTCATCATCATTTTTATCGCTGTCTTTTTCCTTTTGAAGAAGTTGGATGTATTTCTCAGGAAGGAAGAAAAAGAAGAAGTTGATGAAAAGGTGGAAGGACACTATCATTTGCCAAGGTAGCAAAAAAGTTATTTCTGTGGTAGAATCCATTGTGAGTACAGGAGGTGGGCGTAATGGCTCAGACACAGAAAGGACGCCTGAAAATCTTTTTCAGCTATGCTGAAGGCGCGGGCAAGAGGACGGCCATGCGAAAAGCCGGGCTGCAGGAAAGAAAGCGGGGAAGAGATGTCCTTGTGCTTGACGGGCAGAAGGAAATGGACCTTGAGCAGGTATTGGAGCGTCGGCCGGATTTGATTTTGGTGGATGCATTGGCCCATGAAAATAAAACGGGCAGCCGTCACCGCAGAAGATATCAGGATATTGAAGAATTATTAAAAACGGGAATCGATGTTTATACAACGGCAAATGTGGAAAATATTGAGGGTTTATACGATACAGTGTCGGCCATTACCGGCAGGGATGATTGGAAGCGTATCCCGGATGAGATTTTTGACCGGGCAGACCGGGTGGAACTGATTGATATAGAACCTATGGAATTGCTTGAAAGGCTGAAAAAATCCGGAAAAACGTTTTCTGCTTTTACGGTGGAACAGCTCACGGCGCTGCGGGAAACGGCGCTGCGGCGCTGTGCGGACCGAATGAAGCATCTTTTCCTCCGGCAGCAGGAAAATAATGCTTTTCAAATTGGTGAGCATATACTTGTCTGTCTTTCTTCGGCCCCTTCAAATGCAAAGATTATCCGCACGGCGGCACGGATGGCAGCGGCCTTTAACAGCCAGTTTACGGCCCTGTTTGTCGAAACGCCGGATTTTGGGGCGGCCACCCCGGAGAACAGGCAGCGGCTGATAGAAAACCGGGCCCTGGCCGAACAGCTTGGCGCTCAGACAGAAACCGTGTATGGGGAGGATATCCCCTATCAGATTGCAGAGTTTGCCCGGCTTTCCGGGGTCACTAAAATTGTTCTCGGGCGGAGTATTGTCACCCGGAAACATTTATTTGGAAAAATGACTTTGACAGAAGAGTTAATATCCTATGCGCCGGAAATGGATATTCATATTATCCCTGACAGCAATTCGGACAGAGCATACCGGCCGGTGAGAGCGAAGAACCGTGAAAAAAGCCGCATTTTTAAAAATGTTGCGGCAAGCGCAGGTATTTTGTTGGGAGCTACTTTGTTAAGCCAGTGTTTTTATCAGTTGGGATTCACTGAGGCTAATATTATCATGGTATATATTCTCGGAGTCCTCTTGACATCGGCGGTAGTTACCCATCAGGTATACAGCCTTGTTTCATCGATTGCCAGCGTTTTTATTTTCAATTTTTTATTTACCCATCCAAGATTTTCTCTGACGGCTTATGCGACCGGCTATCCGGTGACCTTTGTTGTCATGTTTTTGACGGCCTATATCACGGGGACTTTCGCGATTCGTTATAAAAAGCAGGCAGGCCAGTCGGCAAAAATCGCCCATCGGACTAAAATCCTGTTTGATACGGATCAATTGCTGTCAAAAGCGGGAAATAAAGAAGAGATTTTAAATGCGGCGGCGGAACAGGTTGTCAAATTACTTGGCAGAAATATTGTTGTTTTTGACAGTGAGGACGGGAAACTGTCGGCACCGGATTTCTTTTCACCGAAGGGTGACTGCGATACAACCTGTTCAAAGGAGGAATGGGAAACTGCGGAGTGGGTGTTAAAAAATAATCATGCGGCGGGGGCCACAACGGATACCCTGTCAAAGGCCAGATACATGTACCTGGCTTTGCGGGTGAATGAAAGGGTTTACGGCGTTATGGGGATTGAGGCGGAAAATAATCCGCTGGATGCTTCGGAGCATGGCATATTGCTGTCGATTCTCGGCGAATGTGCCCTTGCGCTGGAAAATGAAAAGAATGCCCGTGAGAAGGAGGCTGCGGCCATACTGGCCGAAAGTGAACAGCTCCGGGCAAATCTGCTTCGGACAATTTCCCATGATTTGCGAACGCCATTGACGACGATTTCCGGAAATGCCAGTAATCTTTTGAGCAACGGGGATTATTTTGATGCGGAGACAAAGAAACAGATTTATGCGGATATCTATGATGATTCCATGTGGCTTATTGATTTGGTGGAAAATCTGCTCTATGCGACCCGGATTGAAGAGGGCCGGATGACATTGAATACGTCGATGGAGCTTTTGAGCGACATTGTGGATGAGGCATTGAAATATATTGGGCGGAAGGCAGGAAAACACCGGATTTCAGTTAGCTGCGAGGATGATCTGCTGCTGGTGCGGGCCGATGGAAAACTGATTGTTCAGGTGATTGTGAATATTGTGGACAACGCCATAAAATATACGGCTCCCGGGTCAGAAATTCTTATTACGATAAAGCGGAACGGGGATATGGCGGAAATTGCCATTGGGGACAATGGCGAAGGTATACCGGATAGGGAAAAAGAAAAGGTTTTTGAGAAGTTTTACTGCGGTACAAATAAAATTGCGGATAACCGGAGAAGCCTGGGACTCGGCCTCTATCTCTGCAAGGCTATTGTGGTGGCCCATGGAGGCGCTATCTGTGTGACAGATAATCATCCAAAGGGAACGGTTTTTTGCTTTAGTCTTCCGCTTGAGGAGGTTACATTACATGAATAAGTTTCAGATATTAGTTGTGGAGGATGACGCGCCTGTGCGGAAGCTGATTACGACCACCTTAAAAGCCCATGGCTATTCTTTCACCGCGGCTGTCAATGGAAATGATGCGATTATGGAGACGGCCTCCTATAATCCGGATATTATACTGCTGGATTTGGGGTTGCCGGATATCGATGGGGTTGAAGTGATCCGGCGCATACGAGACTGGTCGAATGTGCCGATTATTGTCATCAGCGCCAGAAGCGAGGACAGCGATAAGATTGATGCCCTGGATTCCGGTGCGGATGATTATCTGACAAAGCCCTTTTCTGTGGAAGAGCTGCTGGCCAGACTTCGTGTCACTCAAAGACGGCTGGCCCTGATGCAGAGCGGCAGTACATCGAAGGCGGTTTTTGAGAACGGGGAATTGCGAATTGAATATGCGACAGGTTGTGCCTATTTAAATAACGAGGAATTGCATTTGACGCCAATCGAATATAAGCTTCTCTGTCTGCTGGCTCAGAACACGGGGAAGGTGCTGACCCATAAATTTATTACCCAGAATGTTTGGGGAAGCAGTTGGGAGAATGATGTAGCTTCTCTCAGAGTCTTTATGGCGACACTGCGAAAAAAACTGGAAAAAAAACCGGGTTCTCCCCAGTATATTCAGACCCATGTGGGGATTGGTTATCGGATGATTAAAATAGAATAATTTGTCGGAAAAAATTTCATAAAAAACAGAAAAAAGTATTGACTATTTGCGCATATGGCATATAATATAAATATATGAACAATTAATCATATGAATTTATTTTTAGAGGAGAGATATATTATGAAAAAGAAATTTAAGTTGATTGATTTGGATTGTGCCAATTGTGCAGCAAAGATGGAAAATGCCATCAAAAAGATAGATGGCGTGGAAGATGCCAATGTAAGCTTTATGGCTCAGAAGATGACTATTGTGGCGGAAGAGCAGGAGTTTGAGCGGATTATGAAAGAAGTTGTTAAAGTATGCAGCAAGGTTGAGCCGGACTGCCAGATTGTTTTATAGTGGAGGCGGAATATGACGAAAAAACAAAAAACTATGCTGGCCCGGATTATCGTGGCCGCCGTACTTTTTGTGCCGCTTTTCGTTGCTGAACATATGGGGAAGCTTACTTTTCAGTCTGAACTGCCGGTGAGCTTCCTTTTGTATCTCATCGCCTATGCCGTTGTGGGATGGGATATTGTCTATAAAGCGGTGCGTAATATTTCCCACGGACAGGTGTTTGATGAAAATTTTCTTATGTGTGTGGCGACCTTTGGCGCTTTTGGGGTAAAGGAATATGAAGAGGCTGTCGCCGTTATGCTTTTTTACCAGGTTGGCGAACTGTTCCAGAATTATGCGGTCAACCGCTCGAGACAGTCGATTACAGAATTGATGGATATCTGTCCCGAATATGCCAATATTGAGGAAGACGGCGAATTGAAAAAGGTAGACCCGGATGATGTGGAAGTGGGCGATATCATCATTGTTAAACCGGGAGAACGGATTCCGTTGGACGGCGTCGTAATCTACGGAAGTTCCTTTGTCGATACATCGGCGCTGACGGGAGAGTCGGTTCCGCGGCAGGTATCTGAGGGAGCGGAGATTATCAGCGGCTGTGTGAATGGCAGCGGTCTTTTGAGGGTACAGGTTACAAAAGAATTCGATGACTCCACAGTTGCAAAGATTCTTGAACTGGTGGAAAATGCCAGCAGTAAAAAGGCAAAGGTTGAGAATTTTATCACGAAGTTTGCCCGGTATTATACGCCGATTGTTGTTGTCGCAGCGGTTATTCTGGCTGTCATACCTCCGCTGGTGCTTGGCGGCGGATGGGCGGACTGGATAGAGAGAGCCTGCAGTTTTCTCGTTATTTCCTGTCCATGTGCCCTTGTCATTTCTGTACCTCTTGGATTTTTCGGCGGGATTGGCGCCGCATCAAGGGTTGGTGTCCTTGTTAAGGGCAGCAACTATTTGGAGGCGCTGGCTAATATGGAGACGATTGTTTTTGATAAAACCGGAACTCTGACAAAGGGTGAATTTACGGTGACAGGAATTTATCCGGAAGGCGTTGCAGAAGAGGAATTGCTGGAAACGGCGGCTTTGGCCGAAAGTTATTCGGAACATCCGATTGCCAATGCGGTGAAAGAAGCGTGTACAAAACCTTTATCCATGGAACGGGTTGCCAATGCGGAAGAGATTGCCGGACACGGCATCCGGGCAAGGATTGACGGAAAGCTTGTTTTGGCCGGAAATGCCAAACTCATGAAGGCTGAAAATATCGTTTACGATGCGAATTCAGATATCGGCACAGTCATCTATGTGGCTGTGGACGGACAGTATATCGGTTCCATTGTCATTGCAGACCGAATTAAACCGGAGGCTAAAGAAGCCCTCAGGACTTTGAAGGCCAGCGGCGTCCGCAAGACGGTGATGCTGACCGGCGATAAGGCGGAGGTCGGCCAGGCAGTGGCGAGAGAACTTGGCATAGATATGGTTTACGCCGATCTGCTTCCGGCGGATAAGGTATCTAAAGTGGAAGAACTTTTAGGGGAACTTTCAGATAAGGAGAAACTTGCCTTTGTCGGCGATGGGATTAATGACGCGCCGGTTTTGTCCAGGGCGGATATCGGCATTGCCATGGGAAGTATGGGTTCGGATGCGGCCATTGAGGCGGCGGACGTTGTTCTCATGGATGACAATCCGATGAAAATTGCATCGGTTATCCGGATTGCACGCTATACTTTGAGAATTGTAACACAAAATATTGTATTTGCCCTGGCGGTAAAAGCGCTCATACTTGTTTTAGGCGCTTTGGGAATCGCCAATATGTGGGCGGCCGTATTTGCCGATGTGGGCGTTGCGGTAATCGCTATTTTAAATTCAATGAGAGTAATGAAAATGAAATAAATCACAAAGGCCTTGTATTTTTGCAGGGCCTTTGGTAATATAAGGGTGCTGAATAGAATATTGGAAACTCTATATAATAGGAATTAAAAAGAAAACAGGTGAAGGATATGAGTAAAAAACCAACAGTATTGATGATTCTCGACGGCTATGGCCTCAGAGATACAACAGAGGGAAACGCGGCCGCAGAGGCGAACAGCCCGGTGCTTGACGGCCTTAAAAGAGATTATCCCTTTGTTAAAGGATATGCCAGCGGCATGGCGGTAGGTCTGCCGGAGGGGCAGATGGGCAATTCAGAGGTCGGCCATTTAAATATCGGCGCGGGCCGGATTGTTTATCAGGAGCTGACCCGGATTACAAAAGAGATTCAGGATGGGGATTTCTTTAAAAATGAGGCTCTTTTGGCCGCGGTTAAAAATTGTAAGGAAAATGATTCCGCACTTCATTTATACGGACTTTTGTCCGACGGCGGCGTTCACAGCCATAATACCCATTTATATGGCCTGTTGGAGCTTGCTAAACGGGAAGAACTCAAAAAAGTTTATGTGCACTGTTTCCTGGATGGCCGTGACACACCTCCGGCTTCAGGAAAAGATTTTGTTGCCGAACTGGCAGAAAAGATGAAGGAAATCGGCGTGGGAGAAATTGCATCAGTTTCCGGCCGTTATTATGCGATGGACAGGGATAACCGCTGGGAGCGGGTGCAGAAAGCCTATGACGCTATCCGCTATGGCATTGGCGAGACGGCGGAGGACGCCGTAGAGGCTGTGGCGGCTTCCTATGAAAATGAAGTGACCGATGAATTTATGCTTCCGACAGTAATTGTCAAAGATGGAGCGCCGACAGCTTCGGTGAAGGATAAAGATTCGATTATCTTCTTTAATTTCCGTCCGGACAGGGCGAGGGAGCTGACCCGCGCCTTCTGCGCAGATGATTTTACCGGCTTTGACAGGGGTGAACGGGCGGATATTGTCTATGTATGTTTTACGGAATATGATGTGACGATTCCGAATAAATTGATTGCCTTCCACAAGGTTTCTATTGATGAAACCTTTGGCGAATATCTGGCTGAACACGGAAAGACCCAGGCCCGGATTGCCGAGACAGAAAAATATGCCCATGTGACATTTTTCTTTAACGGCGGCGTGGAAGCGCCAAATCCTGGGGAGGACCGGATTCTCGTCAATTCTCCGAAGGTGGCAACCTATGATCTGCAGCCGGAAATGAGCGCCTATGAAGTATGCGACCGCCTTGTGGAAGCGATTCATTCGGGCAAATACGATGTCATTATTATCAACTTCGCCAATCCGGATATGGTTGGCCATACGGGTGTGGAAAGCGCTGCGATTAAAGCGGTGGAAGCAGTGGATGCCTGTGTCGGCCGGGCTGTGGAGGCCATTAAAGAAGAGGACGGCGTTATGTTTATCTGCGCCGATCATGGAAACTGTGAGCAGTTGATTGACGAGGAAACCGGTGAACCGTTTACGGCCCATACAACCAATCCGGTGCCATTTATTTTGGTCAATGCAGACCCTTCCTATAAACTCCGCGACGGCGGCTGTCTCGCAGATATTGTTCCGACCTTAATCGAGTTAATGGGTATGGAACAGCCGAAGGAAATGACCGGAAAATCACTTTTAATCAAATAATCAGATAATCAGATAGTTTCAAAAATAGTTCTTTACTATTTGTCAAAAACATGATAAACTGTTATGAGTGATTTAGGAGGTGTGTCGAGGCGATGCTGAGAACAATCGTAACAGTCGTTTTCATTGCGATTTGTATTGCGTTAGTTATATTGGTTATGCTCCAGGAAAGCAAATCCAGCGGGCTGACAGGGACTGTCGGCGGTATGGCGGACAGCTATTGGGGAAAGAATAAAGGACGTTCTATGGAAGGAAAGCTTGTAAAGTGGACAACCATTCTGACTGTTGTATTCTTTATTATAACCGTCGTTTTGAATATGAATTGGTAGAATAGAATTGATATTTAAGGATAACACTCTTTCTAAAGGAAGATTTCTAAAGGAAGGGTGTTATTTTTTTGAGAGGAGGTGTGCCTGTGCACACAGAAATATATGAAGCGCGCAAAGAGGTTATATTGGAATTTATGAAGGATTCCCGTTATCATCCGATGAAATTAAAGGAAATGAGCAGCATATTGGGAGTACCGCGCCGGGAGCGGGATGAATTAAAGCTTGTCCTGGACCAGTTGATTTCGGAACGGGAGATTGATATAGACGCTAAGGGCCGTTATAAGGCGGCAGACCCGGAACTTCTGGCCGGGACATTTATCGGCAACACGAAGGGCTTTGGATTTGTCCACGTGGAAGGTATGGAAGGTGATTTTTATATATCGGAAGATAATACGCTGGATGCCCTGCACGGCGATGAAGTAGCCATAAAAAAGATTGCCGATGAAGAACGGGGCCGGCGAAGTGAAGCAGTGATTGTCAAGGTTTTAAAACGGGCCAATGAGATGGTAGTCGGCATTTTCCAGAAGAGTAAAAATTACGGCTTTGTTGTGCCGGACAATCAAAAAATTGCCAAAGATATTTTTGTTGACAAAAATCATACCATGGGCGCGGTGAACGGCCATAAGGTTGTCGTCCGGCTGACCGATTTTGGAAAAAAGAATAAAAACCCGGAAGGTGAAATTGTTGAGATTCTCGGCCATGTGAATGACCCGGGTGTCGATATACTTTCCATTGTCCGGGCTTATCATCTGCCGGAACAGTTCCCGGAAGAAGTGATGGCCCAGGTTGAGGCTGTTCCCGAGCAGGTTCTGCCGGAGGAATATGTGGGACGCAGGGATATACGGAACTGGCAGACCGTAACCATTGACGGAGAAGAGGCAAAGGATTTAGACGATGCGATTACCATACAGAAGAAATCCGGCGGCCATTATATCCTTGGCGTCCATATTGCCGATGTGAGCCATTATGTGAAAGAGGGGTCGCCTTTGGATAAAGAGGCTTTAAAGCGGGGGACCAGCGTCTATCTGACGGACAGGGTCATTCCTATGCTGCCCCATAAGCTTTCAAATGGTATCTGTTCCTTAAATGCCGGCGTGGACCGTTTGGCTCTGAGCTGCATTATGGAGCTGGATGAAAAAGGCAATATCGTAAATCATGAGATTGCAAAGACAGTCATCAATGTGGATTATCGAATGACCTACACAGCCGTCAAACAGATTATAGAGGACAGAAATGAAGATGTTATCCGGGAATATGAGGAAGTTGTGCCAATGTTTGAGACAATGGCTGAGGCGGCGGAAAAACTTCGGGAGAAACGCCGGATGCGGGGCGGCATTGATTTTGATTTCCCCGAGTCCAAAATTATTCTGGATAAGCGGGGACGGGCTGTGGATGTCAAACCCTATGAGAGAAATTCGGCGACAAAAATTATCGAGGATTTCATGCTGGCCGCCAATGAAACGATTGCCGAGGATTTCTTCTGGCAGGAGGTTCCTTTCCTCTATCGTACCCATGAAACGCCGGATGCAGATAGGATACGAAAACTTACTGTATTCCTCAAAAATTTTGGATATTATCTGAAGATTAAATCCGGCGAGGTCCATCCGAAGGAGTTTCAGAAGCTTCTCGGAAAGATTCAGGATACGCCGGAGGAAGGAATGATCAGCCGGCTGGTGCTGCGTTCCATGATGCGGGCAAAATATACAACGGAAAATACAGGGCATTTTGGACTTGCCGTGAAATATTATACCCATTTTACATCGCCGATTCGCCGTTATCCCGATCTGCAGATTCATCGGATTATTAAAGAACAATTGGACGGCCGTTTAAATGAACGACGGCTGGAGCATTACCGCAGATTACTCCCTGCGGTAGCCACGGATACAAGCACAACGGAGCGGCGGGCGGACGAAGCCGAGAGGGAAGTGGATAAGCTCAAAAAGGTGGAGTATATGTCCAGGCATCTGGGAGAAATTCACGAAGGCGTTATTTCGGGAATCACCAACTGGGGAATGTATGTGGAACTGCCGAATACCTGTGAGGGAATGATTCGTCTGCAGGATTTGGAGGACTATTATATTTTTGATGAAAATAAGTATGAGCTTCTGGGCGAAATGAGCCATCAGACCTTCCGGCTCGGACAAAAAATAAAAATTTGCATTGCAGATGCAGATAAAGTCACTCGAACCGTTGATTTTCTGTTGGCAGATGATGTACAATAGATAATGCGCGTAAGGTGCGGAAATGAGGTAGCATATGGGCAGATCAGGAATTAAATTAATTGCCAATAATAAAAAAGCATATTATGATTATTTTATTGAAGATACCTATGAAGCCGGAATCTCTCTGCACGGGACAGAGGTGAAATCACTTCGGATGGGCAGGTGCAGCGTGAAGGAAGCCTTTGTCCGTCCCGAGGGGGAAGAACTTTTTATTTATCAGATGAATATCAGTCCCTATGAAAAGGGCAATATATTCAATAAAGACCCGCTTCGGGTGCGAAAGCTTCTGCTTCATAAGTATGAAATACGAAAGATACTCGGGCAGGCGGCTCAGAAGGGATATACGATAGTGCCGCTGAAGGTTTATTTTAAGGACAGCCTGGTTAAAGTCGAGATTGGGCTGGCCCGGGGCAAAAAACTCTATGATAAGCGGGACAGCATTGCCAAAAAGGACCAGAGAAGAGAAGCTGAGAGAGAATTTAAGGTAAAAAATCTCTATTGACATTTTCGTGGTTTTTGAGTATGATAAAAAGACATCGTTAGTCTTAACCACCAACTTTATAAGGGGTTGTACTGGTTTCGACGGGGGTGTGGAAGTTTGGGAAGCCATCCGCAGACTCCGGGACTGCGTAATAACCTGGAAATTAAATATAAAAGCTAACGAAGATTACGCTTTAGCTGCCTAGTTGCAGCTTGTCAGCCTCGGACCGCTCACTGTCTGAGAATCTGGCATCGAACTTGTGAGGCCCTCCATTGCCAAAGCTTTGAGGCAGTGGAAGATTTATGAAGCTACTGAGGTCGGAAGCCTGTCATTCGGCGTTCGACTGAGGGAATGTCCATAGAATGACTGTGATGGGAGATGCCTGAATGGATGTGCCTTCGGACCGGGGTTCGACTCCCCGCAGCTCCACTAAAATGCAGCAGGACGAACTCTGCATCGGACGAAATAAGGACAGCTAATGCTGTCCTTATTTCGTTTGCATAAAAGAGAAAATTCCTTTATAATAATAAGAAAAGGGGCGTGACGTTATGGCATTGTTAAAAAATGAATATGTAAAACAGGAAAAGATAAATGGCGTTATATATGATATGTCGCCATCGCCGAATTACAGGCATGGGATTGTTAATAATAATATAAATACTATTATAAAAACAAAATTAAAGGACAGTCTGTGCCTTGTATTTATGGAAAATCTGGATTATAAATATCATCCGGAGGAAAATGACGATTATGTGATTCCTGATATTATGATACTCTGCGACAGAAAACATTTAAAAGGCGGCAGCTATAGCGGAACGCCGAAGTTTATCGTTGAGACACTGAGTCCCTCAACGGCTTTGAAAGACAGAACACTGAAAAAGGATATCTATGAAAAGGCCGGCGTTGAAGAATACTGGCTTGTCATTCCCAGCGGTTCTGTTGAGATTTATTATCTGAAGGATGGCAAATACGAATTGACTCACAGTTATATTTTGCAGGATGATAAAGAGGACGAACATTATAATGCGGATACGATTATCACTTTAAAGGATTTTCCGAATATCAGCATGACGCTGGCAGAAATTTTTGAGAATGTGGAAGAATAGAATTGGGCATATATATAGAGAGCGATACTGCGAAAGGGTATCTCTTTTCTAATGAAAGCAGGAGGCGTTTTATGTCAAATCGATTGAAAAATGAAAAATCCCCCTATCTTTTACAGCATGGGGAAAATCCGGTGGACTGGTATCCATGGGGAAATGAAGCTTTCAGAAAGGCTGCCGATGAAAATAAACCCATATTTTTAAGTATCGGTTATTCGACCTGCCATTGGTGCCATGTGATGGCCCATGAATCCTTTGAGGATGAGAAAGTGGCGGCGCTGCTCAATAAAAATTTTGTATCCATCAAAGTGGACAAGGAAGAACGGCCGGATATCGATGCCATTTATATGGCTGTGTGCCAGGCTGTGACAGGGGCCGGAGGATGGCCGCTGACAGTTATTATGACGCCGGAACAGAAGCCCTTTTTTGTCGGAACCTATTTTCCTAAAAACAGCCGTTACGGTCAGCCGGGGTTGATGGAAATTCTCAGAGAAGCAGCCCTGTTGTGGAAAAATCAGAGGCAGGATTTGGAAAACAGCGGGGAAATGCTGACGGATGCCGTCCGGCGAGGACATCAGAATAGGGCGGTTTCAATGGATAAATTAGATAAAACATTGCTGGCGCGTGGCTGCACAATGTATTTGCAGCAGTTTGACTGGGAGTGGGGCGGTTTTGGCACAGCGCCTAAATTTCCGGCGCCCCATAACCTTCTTTTTTTAATGCATTATGGCAGGGCAGAAAATAATTCTGCAGCTATAAGAATGGTTGAAATAACGCTGGAGGCTATGGCTAAAGGTGGAATCCGGGACCATATTGGCGGAGGCTTTTCCCGGTATTCAACGGATAAAAAATGGCTAGTTCCCCATTTCGAAAAAATGCTCTATGACAATGCGCTGCTTTTGTGGGCTTATGCGGAGGCTTATCGCCTGACGGAAAAGAATATGTATGGGGATGTGGCACGGCATACGGCGGATTACATGCTGAGGGAATTGTGGAATGGCGGTTTTTATTGCGGACAGGATGCGGACAGCGATGGCGTTGAGGGAAAATATTATGTTTTTACTCCGGAGGAGATACAGCGTGTTTTGGGAGAGGCGGATGGAAAAGAGTTCTGCAGTTTTTATAATATTACGGCAGAGGGCAATTTTGAAGGGAAAAATATTCCGAACAGGATAGGGAAGGATTCGGATGACGCTTTGAATCCTAAAGCGTACAAAACATGGAGAGAGAAATTGTACAATTATCGCTTGAAGCGCACAAGACTGCATAAAGATGATAAAATTTTGCTCTCCTGGAATGGCTGGGCGATGATTGCCCTTGTGAGAGCCGGGGAGATTCTGGATGAACCGTCCTATATTGAAGCGGCAGTTAAAACGGAGAAGTTTATCAGAGAAAAGATGACGGATGCAGATAACCGTCTTTATCTGCGTTACAGAGAGGGTGAGGCGGCCAATGCCGGACAGCTCGATGATTATGCGGTATATACGCTGGCGCTGCTCGAATTGTATGAAGCCACTTTCGACATCGGATATCTGGAGGAGGCTATTTTCCGTGCCGGACAGATAAGAGATTTTTTTGCGGATGATGAAAAGGGCGGGTATTATATGACGGCTGCCGATGGAGAAACATTGATTTCCAGGCCAAAGGAAACCTATGATGGGGCGATTCCATCGGGCAACTCTGTGATGGCCCTGGTTTTGCAGCGGCTGGCCTTTCTTACAGGCAAAAAGGAGTGGCAGGAAGCAGCGGACAGGCAGATGATTTTCTGTGCCGGTGAATTTTATGAATATCCGATAGGTTATAGTTTTGCCCTTCTGGCTTTATCTATGGCGATTTATCCCCATAAGGAGCTTGTCTGCACGGTGAAAAAAGAAGTTTCGAAAGAATTGAAGCAATACTTGAAAAAATATCCGGCGGAAGGAATCAGTGTTCTTGTTAAGACGGAAGAGAACTGTGAAAGACTTTCCAAATGTGCGCCTTTCACAGCAGAATATCCGGTGCAGGAGACGGAAGCACGATATTATATATGCGAAAACGGAGCATGTAAGATGCCGGTGTCTTTTGACGAGATAGAAAAATACCTTTAAAATGTGTAAAACAACTTCAAATGGAATTTTTTGAATTTTTTATAAAAAATGCTTGATTTCTTTTCCAACATGGTATAGAATATATGAGTCGATATGACTAAGGCCTGTTGGTCAAGCGGTTAAGACGCCGCCCTCTCACGGCGGAAACAGGGGTTCGATTCCCCTACAGGCTGTTAACTATTTAAGAATAGTCCAACCCCAGAAAACACCGGAATCAGAAGGTTCCGGTGTTTTTTGTTGTATAAAAAACTTATCTGCCGAATTGTTGAAAAAGTGTTTAATGCCACTGGTATTTTTGTCTGGATTATATTAAAATGATAATGAACATTTTTATAATTGTCATAAAAAGACGGATAGGAGCTGAGACGATGGAAGTGCTTGAACGAATTCATCAGGTGATTGAAACCTCGGTGCGTCCTTATCTTCAGGGGCATGGAGGCGACATTGAAATTTTAGATTTTACAGATGGTGTTTTGAAATTTAAATTAACCGGTATGTGTTCAAACTGCCCATCCTCTTTATTCACGACAGAGGATATTGTAAAAAAAGAAGTTATGGAGCAGGTAAAAGAGGTTAAAGAGGTGCGCCTGGAGGCCGGTGTCAGCGATGAGATGATTGATTTTGCAAAAAGTCTGCTGAGACATTGATGAGGTGTCCTATGGTTTTTGGAGTGAAATATTGTGGAGGATGCAATCCGAGATATAATCGAACCTCTTTTTTCGATACAGTTAAAAAGCGCTGTCCGGAGACAGAATTTCAATATGTTCAGCCGAAGACGGTATATGACCATTTGATTGTTATCTGCGGCTGTCCTTCGCGGTGCGCGGACATATCGGAGATACGGGTGAACGGAGATATATTTAAAATTTCGGAAGAAAGGCAACTGGAACAGTTAATTACGGAAATAAAGCAAAGATAAATATTGGAGGCAGAACGGATGTTAAGAGAAACAGAAAAGAATTATACACATGTTTATTTGGATTTGACGGATGAGATTATCTATTTTCATTCCACATCCGCTCCATGCCGCCTCGGAAAAAGTCTTTTGGATTTTATTTATATGGATTTGAAAACAGCCTTCCAGCAGATGGAAACTGTGCGGGAAATCCATCCTTATTTTTCTGCCTGGAGTGACGAGGGGATACAAATGCTGATGGCAAGACCAAAAGATGATGAAAAAGCTTCCGGTCTGACTCTGGGCCGGATGGAAGAATTCCAGGATATCTATAAAAAGCTTTTGGATGCCCTGATTCATGGCGCATCGGAGATGAATGAAGAGGCAACCCATTATTTTTTGCGCCATCCTTTTTATTCCAGCGGGACATTGGTGAATCAGACGGTGAAAAATGAAAACCGATGGATGATTGACTACTTTCTGATGGGATTTGAAGATTGCCTTATGTGCGAGCTTGTGGAAATGCTTCGCCGTCATCAGATTATCAAAATTTGCAAAAACTGCGGTCGATTTTTCATACCTAAACGGAGTAATGTGGATTATTGTACCCGGGTTTTTTCCAGTGACGGAAAAACCTGTTCCGATGTGGGATATACAAAAACTTTTGCAAAAACCGTTAAAAAGGACGAACTGCTTCAGGCCTATACCCGGGCTTATAAAGCTCATTATGCCCGTATGACAAAGCCAAGGAAAAAAGCGGCAAATATGAGCAGGGATGAATTTGAAGCCTGGTATAAAGAAGCCAAAGAGGGGCTCGAACTGGCCCGCCAGGGAAAAATAAATGCAGAAGAATATAAGACTTGGCTGAAAAAATAAGGAAGTAAAAATTGGAAAAAGCCCATTGTCACTTGTAAACGACAGTGCTATAATAAGACAGAAGGGGCATTAGCGCAGTTGGGAGCGCGCAACATTCGCATTGTTGAGGCCACGGGTTCGAATCCCGTATGCTCCATTTGTAAAAGTAAATCCGAACATGGTCTGGCCGTGTTCGGATTTTGTTGTTAGACCAGGGCCTGTTTTGCAGGGGTTGTCCTTTTTGCTAACTGTAAAAAAACAAAAAACCCTGAAACCGAGTAAAATCTAAGTTTCAGGGACTTTTAAGTTATGCCGGCAGCGGGACTTGAACCCGCACGTGGTTGCCCACAACAGATTTTGAGTCTGCCTCGTCTGCCATTCCGACACGCCGGCTTGTCAAACACAAGTGATATTATACGAGATATTTTTTGATTTGTCAACAAAATTATGAATTTTCTTTATAGTATGTTATAATGGTTTTATCTGCATACAGGAAGATTTCATAAAATTTTAAAATAAAGGTTGACCTTCCATAAAGTAGAAGGAGTATGTTTCTCTTGTCACAAGGAGGTATTGGAATGAAGATTAATGAAGTGGAGCAAAAAGTAGGTATCACCAAAAAGAATATCCGCTTTTATGAACAGCAGGGGTTATTAAAACCTGAAAGAAATGCCCAGAATGGTTACCGCGAATATTCGGAGGAAGATTTGCTTTTGCTTCAAAAAATTAAATTGCTCCGAAAACTCTCCGTGCCGATTGAGGAAATCCGAAAAATAGAGACAGGGGTGCTGACCATGGAAGATGCACTCCGCAGACACCGCATTGCATTGGAAAGGGAACAGAAAAATATGGAGGAGATGCAGGTTTTCTGCCAGCTGCTCATAAATAATGAGGTTCGTTTTTCAACAATGGACGCTTCGGAATATTTGGAGAAGATGGAGCATATGGAAAAGGAGGGGACCCGTTTTATGAATATACAGGCAAAGGACCGCAAGCACAAGTTTTTTGCGCCTTTGGTCATGGCTATTTTGATGGTTGCATTTATGGCGGCTATTGTTGGAACTATCCTGTGGGCGTATGCCGTAGACCCGCTGGACCGTCCGCCGATGCCTTTCATAATTATTGTGACAGTCATTCCAATAGTTATTATTATAGGCGTTTTGTGGAATTTATGGAAACGTTATCAGGAAATTAAAGGAGGAGAAGAAGATGTTGCTGCTAAATATTAATTATGTGCCGGATAAGAAAATAGAGGCTCTTGGGATGGTTAAAGGGAATGTGGTTCAGTCCAGCCATCTGGGAAAGGATATTATGTCCGGCCTGAAAACAGTTGTCGGCGGTGAGATTGCCGGATACACGGAAATGCTCAATCAGGCCCGACAGATTGCCATGAAACGGATGGTCGATGAGGCCGAGAAACTGGGGGCAGATGCGGTTATTAATATCCGCTATGCGTCTGCATCTGTCATGAGCGGCGCCGCGGAGGTCATTGCCTACGGTACAGCCGTTAAAATACTGTAATTTTAATGAACTTTCTTAAAATTCACTTAAGATGCTTGATATTGAAAATTCGGAGTGCTATAATGCCCTAAGATGGCGATGAGGTTTTTAAGAAAGTGAGATAATTATGGCAAAAGATTTTCTGAGAAAATATGGAATAAAACTTCTTGTTCCGTTGTATATGGTTTTTTATATGGTATCATTTTACTGTCTTGAAAACCGTGCAAACTATCGTTTTCATGTCATTCATTCAAGTTTTGATAAGATGGTGCCTTTCTGTGAATATTTTGTGATTCCTTATTTTTTATGGTTTCTCTATATTGGTGTGACCGTTGTATGGTTTATGTTTAAAAATAAAGACACAAAAGAATATTTACAGTTGATTTTTAACCTGGGTATCGGTATGACAGTATTTATTATTGTTTCATGGGTTTATCCGAATGGACATTTGCTCCGTCCAATCGTATTCCCTAGGGAGAATATATTTACCGATATGGTTCGTTTCCTCTACAGTATTGATACGCCGACAAATATTTTGCCGAGTATCCATGTGTATAATTCAATCGCCGCATTTATTGCAATTGCAAAATGCAAGGCGTTAAAGAGTAAACCTCTGGTTGTGGGAGGAGCCTTCCTTTTGACGGCGTCTATTGTCGCCGCAACCATGTTTTTGAAACAGCACACGGTTGTGGATGTGGTACTCGCACTGGCATTGAATGTTGTTGTTTACCTGTTGGTGTATCGCCCGGCGGACAGCAGAGTTCTGGTTCATCAGAGGGAATACTCAGGGGTGGAAGAATCCTGAAAAAGCAAATCGGTCTGAGAAATTCAGGCCGATTTTTCTTTTATTCATATTTCACAGTTTTCATGGAAAAATTCGCAGAAAGATGACGAATTTCTTTTTAAATTTGGTAGCTTTGTCTTGCCCAAAAGGCCAATTTTCGTTAAAATGTTACAAATATATTAATTTCACTTTTTCCCCGGTTTGCACTTGAATAATAAAATTAATCATATTAAAATAGTAAAAGCAGACGACATTTTTGGAGAATATTCGACATAAAATTTTGTCTATTCGGGCTTTTTTGGAGGGAGTATCTTGGTTTTTTCAAGTTTATTATTTATATATCTGTTTTTTGTATTGACCATGTTCGTTTATTGTTATGTAGGGACGATTCAAAAAAAGAACGTGGTCTTATTAGTTGCGTCATTAATATTTTATGCCTGGGGAGGGCCAAAGTATCTGCTTCTTTTGCTGCTCATGGCTTTGATCAGCTGGTTTTTCGCTATTCAGATTCATCATTTCCGCAAAAGTTCCGTATTAAAACGGGGATGCCTTGTGATTGGTATCGGCCTTCAGCTCGCTTTGCTCGGATATTTTAAATACGCTGGTTTTATTTTGGAAAATGTAAAGCGAATAACCGGTGTTCCGGAAGTGATTCCTGAAATCGTGCTTCCTATTGGTATCTCATTTTATACATTCCAGTTGATTTCTTATGTGGTGGATGTGTATCGGGGTGAAGTTGCGCCTCAGAGAAAGTATTGGCTGGTGCTTTTGTACTGCAGCCTTTTTCATCAGTGTATTGCCGGGCCGATTGTCCGTTATAAAGACGTGGCCCGGGAGATTGAACACCGCCGGCCTAAAATTCCGGAAATGGGGCGGGGGATTAATCGATTTACCATTGGACTTGTAAAAAAAGCAGTGTTTGCCAATTCCTGTGCGCAGATTGCGGATACAATGCTTCCGGAGGCAATCATACCTTTTAATTCCGTACCGGCTCTTGGTTTATGGCTTGGCGCTTTGATGTATATGCTCCAGATTTATCTGGATTTTTCGGCATATTCGGATATGGCCATCGGTATGGGACTTATGGTTGGTTTTCATTATAAAGAAAATTTCAATTATCCTTATATATCCGATACGGTAACTGAGTTCTGGCGCCGGTGGCATATTTCTTTGAGCAGCTTTTTCAGGGATTATGTGTACATACCTCTTGGCGGGAATCGCAAAGGGGCTGGTCGAACGATTTTTAATTTATTTATTGTCTGGGCGCTGACCGGGCTCTGGCATGGAGCAAGCTGGAATTTTGTGCTTTGGGGACTTTATTATTTCGTGTTCCTTGTGTTGGAAAAGAGAGTGCTTTTGGATAAATTGAAAAACCTTCCAAAAGCGGCAGGGCATATCTATACACTGGTTGTCGTTTATTTTGGATGGATTATTTTTAAATTTACGGATTTATCGCGTATAGGCCTTATGCTCAAAGGAATGTTGGGCTTAAATCATAATGGTTTTATGAATATGGAAGTGGCGGTAACTTTTAAAAACAATATTTTCTTTATTATTGTGGCTGTTATTGCATGTACGCCGCTGGCCGCCAACGGATATAAGTGGATGTGCCGCAGATGTAAGACTGTTGTTCTCTTTAAATATTTGCGCCGTGTCATTGAAGTTGTTGGCCCGGTTGTGCTTTTGCTGTTGGCAACGATGGCCCTTGTTGGCAATAGTTATAACCCGTTTTTGTATTTTCAGTTTTAAAAGGAAAGTATCAGATTTATGGAAAAGAGAAGAAGACGTAAAAAGAAAAAAGATTATAAATATACAAAATATAAAATTTACGCATTTTCAGCCGCTTTAATTTTGACGGCAATTGTGGCATTAATCATTCCTCTTCGTCCAAAAGAGTCTAAGGTTGAAAAAAGGTCGCTGACCAAATTTCCGGCATTTTCCGTTCAAAGCTTTTTAGACGGGGAATTCCTTAATGGAGTGAGTACATGGTATGCGGATACATTTCCTTTCAGGGAAACTCTGCTGGCCGGGAATACCCGCTACAGAGGGCTTTATGGAATTCGGAACAACCAGATTCACGGTTCGATTCAGGCGGCGGATGCAGTTCCGGCAAAACGTATATCCTTGACGGATATTATTCTTCCGAATATTCAGCGTAATATGGAGAGCCTGCAGGAGTCCATGCGGGAAGCGGTGTCTACACAGCAGGCGGCGGATGCGGCCAATGGCGGCGTAAGGCGCCGGCAGATTAAGAGTGTTCCTGAACAGGTGGGTTCGGTTTATGTGGCTGATGATACGGCCTTCAGTCTTTATGGATTTACCCAGGATGCGGCCAATCAGTATATTGATGCGATTAGCGCGCTGGCGAACAAGGTGGACGATGATGTAACGGTTTATGACATTGTTGTTCCGATCAGTACGGGAATTTATCTGGATGAAAAGCTTCAGAATGAGTTGGGCTGCAGTGATGAACAGGCGGCAATTCAGTATATTTATGATAATATGGATGATAAAGTTGTGACGATTGATGCGTTTACCACATTGAAGAATCATTCCGACCAGTATCTGTATTTTCGGACAGATCACCATTGGACAGCGCTTGGCGCATATTATACCTATTGCCAGCTTATGAAGGAGAAGGGGGTAACGCCGACGCCTTTGGGCGAATATGAGACGATGGTTTTTGATAATTTCATCGGTACTCTTTATGCAGCGAGCAATCAGACGCCGTCACTGGCTGAAAATCCGGATGTTATCACTGCTTATATTCCGCTGGCAACGAATGAGATGACTTATACGGATTTGGATGGAAATGTGGTCGATTACGATATTATTCATGATGTTTCCGATTGGAATTCCGATTCGAAATATAATTGTTTTATTGCCGGAGACCAGCCTTTTGAAGAGATTCATAACCCGAATATGAGTGACGGAAGTTCCTGCGTTATTATAAAAGAATCTTTTGGTAATGCTTTCGTACCGTTTTTGGTTGACCATTATGAGACGGTTTATGTGGTGGATTACCGGTATTATCCGGAAGGGTTAACTGCTTTAATACGGGATAGAAATATAAAAGATGTTGTATTTTTAAATAATATTTCCGCAGCCACAACGTCTTCTCTGGTCAGCAATATTACAGAGATTGTCAATTACTAATTCAAAGAAAAAAGATATCGGAGAAGTTTCGGTATCTTTTTTTGGGTAAATGGTATACACTAAGAACAGGCTAAGGAAAGGAATTGAATAATGAATAAAAAAGTAGTTTTGATTGACGGCCACAGTATATTAAACCGGGCCTTTTATGGAGTGCCGGTATTAACGAATTCGGAGGGGCTGCATACAAATGGTATTTATGGATTTTTGAATATTATGTTTAAGGTGCTTGATGAAGAGCAGGCCGAAGGACTTATGGTTGCTTTTGATTTAAAAGCGCCGACTTTCCGGCATAAAATGTATGAAGCCTATAAGGGGACACGCAAGCCGATGCCCCAGGAACTGCATGAGCAGGTGCCGGTTTTGAAAGAAGTTCTTCAGTCGATGGGAATTCCCATTGTCACAAAAGAGGGATACGAGGCGGATGATATCCTCGGAACATTGAGCCGGCTCTGGGAAGAGCGGGGATATGATGTTACGATTATTTCCGGAGACAGAGATTTGCTTCAGCTGGCAACAGAAAAAGTAAAAATCAGTATACCAAAAACAAAGGCCGGCGGTACTCAGGTGGAAAATTATTTTGCGGGAGATGTTCTGGCAGCCTATCAGGTAACACCAACCCAGTTTATTGATTTGAAAGCCCTGATGGGAGATACTTCAGATAATATTCCGGGAGTACCGGGAATTGGCGAGAAGACGGCAACAAAGATTATTGCTGCCTATGGAAGTATTGAATCGGCTTATGAGCATGTCGATGAAATCAAACCGGCGCGGGCGGCCAATAATTTAAGAGAACATTATGACATGGCGGTTATGAGTAAAAAGCTGGCAGCCATTGATACCCATGCCCAGATTGAGGTTTCAGACAAGCTGGCAGGATTGGAGCATATGTATTCGGAAGCCGCCTATCAGATGATGAAACGACTGGAGTTTAAAAATATTTTAAATCGGTTTAATCAGGAAGAAATGGCAGTTCCCGTCTTATCTGCGGCAAGAGAGATTCGGGATGAAAATGAGCAGCGTCAGAAAATTTTTGAAGCTATGGGACAGAAGTTGATCAGCCTGTATCCAATTTGTGAGGATAACATCTGCGGCTTGGTTCTGGCTTATGGGGAGGAAGCTTTTTGGATGCCGGCGGCCTCGGAGGAAGCTTTAAAGGGGATGGCCGGATGGTTTGACGGACATCCGGAGATGGCTCTTTTGGGACTGAAATCAGGTCTCCATTATTTTCCTCTGGCAGAATCGGATAATATACTCGATGTGAGCCTGATGGCTTATCTGCTCAATCCCTTAAAGGATTCCTATGATTACGATGATATTGGACGGGATTATCTTGGGCTGACCCTTCCGTCAAGGGCAGATTTATATGGCAAGAAAAAACTGTCCGAAATTTTGGCCGAGGATACAGAAAAGGCGCTGACATGGCTCGGCTATTATGGGGCTTTGCCGTTAAAGTCGGCGAACATACTTAAGGATGAGCTTGAAAAGGAAGGCATGTGGACGCTTTATCGGGAAGTTGAACTGCCGCTAAGCTTTTCCCTTTATCGAATGGAGACGGTGGGAATCCGTGTGAAACGTGAAGCGCTGAAAGATTATGGGGAGCATCTGGTTGGAAGAATTCAGGAGTTGGAACAGGAAATTTACGCCCTGGCCGGAGAATCCTTTAACATTCTTTCGCCAAAACAGCTCGGGGTCATTTTGTTTGAGAAACTGCATTTGCCTTATGGGAAAAAGACAAAGACAGGATATTCCACATCGGCGGCGGTATTGGAGAAGCTTCAGGATGAAGAACCGATTGCCCGGCTTGTGTTGGAATATCGTCAGCTTACCAAGCTGAAATCGACTTATGCGGATGGCCTGGCGAACTTTATTTCCGAGGATGGAAGAATTCACGGAAAGTTTCATCAGACAATTACAGCCACGGGAAGAATCAGCAGCACGGAGCCGAATCTTCAGAATATTCCTGTCCGGGTAGAACTTGGGCGTCGGATTCGAAAGGTTTTCGTGCCGCGGGAAGGCTGTGTATTTGTGGATGCGGATTATTCCCAGATTGAACTGCGCGTTTTAGCCCATATGTCGGGCGATGAAAATCTGATTGAAGCATACAAGCAGGCAGAAGATATTCACCGCATGACAGCTTCACAGGTATTTCATACACCCCTTGAGGAAGTTACAAGCCAGCAGCGGAGCAATGCCAAGGCGGTTAATTTTGGCATCATTTACGGCATCAGTTCCTTTGGGCTGAGTCAGGGGCTGAGTATCACGCGAAAAGAAGCGGAAGTCTATATTAAACAATATTTTGCGGCGTATCCAAAGATTAAAGCCTTTCTTGACGGCTTAGTTGCCGAAGGCAAAGAAAAGGGCAGCGTGTATACACTGTTCCATCGGAAACGGCCGATTCCCGAATTGTTTTCCAGCAATTTTATGCAGAGGTCTTTTGGCGAGCGCGTCGCCATGAACTCGCCAATCCAGGGAACTGCGGCAGATATTATAAAAATTGCCATGATTCGGGTGGACCGGAGACTGCGGGAGGAAGGCCTGAAGTCACGCCTTGTTCTCCAGATTCATGATGAACTGCTTATTGAAGCCGAAATCAATGAAGTGGATATGGTTAAAAAAATTCTTTATGATGAAATGAGCCATGCCGCAGAGCTTAAGGTGCCGCTGGAAATTGATGTAAATACCGGTACGGACTGGTATGAGGCAAAATAGGCTGATTATTATATAAGAAAAGGAAGAAAAAGGATGAAGGTTGTAGGAATTACCGGAGGGGTAGGCAGCGGCAAATCAGAGGTGCTGCGTCTTCTTGAGGAAAAATTTAACTGTGGCGTGATTCGTACGGATGATGTGGCCCGGGATTTGTGTGAACCGGGGGAAGAGAGTTATGAGCTGATTGTAGAGAACTTCGGAAAAGATGTTCTTGACAGGGATGGGCGGTTAGACAGGCCGAAACTTGCATCGATTGTTTTTGAAGATGAGGCAAAGCGGCAGATTTTAAATCAGTGTACCCATCCCCAGGTTTACGAATGGGTTCGGAGAAAAGTCCGTGAGTGGCGGACAGAAAATCGTTATTCCATGATTGCGGTGGAGGCGGCGCTCATGGATGAATTAAAAGAAATCGGCGTTTGTGAAAGCTATTGGTATGTCTATGTGAAACCGGAAATCCGCCGGGAACGGCTGCGTATTTCCCGGGGTTACAGTGAGGAAAAGATGGATGCAATTTTCGCTTCTCAGCTTCCTGAATCAGTGTTTTTAAATGGGTGTGATGTGGTGATTGACAACAATTTTGACCTTGAAAATGTAGAAAAACAGCTAAAATCCCTGTGCAAATAGCACCAAAGTGGAGAATAAGGCAAAAAATGTTGATGATTTTTTACAAAAATATTAACAAAAAATGTAAAAAATCACGAAAAATTGAAAGAAAAATTTAATAAAATTAATAGATTTTAAAGGGAAAGTACAACATATGGTAAAAGTACAATAGAAAAAGTCGAAATCTTGTGCAGATACCCTTGATTTGACAAGAAGTGCATATTTTGATAAAATACGGCTGTATGAAACATTTATACGAAATGTGTCCGATAGACGGCCACATTGAGAGCAAAGAGGTGAAGTATGGGTAAGAAATTACGAAATGTCATGCTACATATGATTGGTACAGTGATGACAGCCTCGCTGATATTTGGCAATGCAGTATGTGTATTTGCTGAAGAAACAAAAAGTGAGGAAAACACTGAGACTGTATCGAATGCGGAAATGACACCGAATTCAGAAAAGCTTGTTTCCCAAAAGGCACCTGAAGTTGGACTAAAAGAAGCGGCACTGAATAAGACCGATGTATTGAACAGTTTGGTGGGGGTCACACGTCTGTTCTACAATGGAGAGTTTTCAGGAAAGTTTGTGGTGAACACAGAACCTTATTTGGAAATTTATTCTGCGGACAATGCTGAGAGTGAAGTCGCGGGCAAGATATACCCGGCTTCCGGCGGCGTGGTTGAAGAATGGGGGCCTGAATGGACGAAGGTTTCTTCGGGCAATGTCACAGGATATATCTCCACAAAAGATATTTCAATCGGCTATGATGCCGAGATGCTGGCAAAGGAAATCGGCCGCCGTGAGGTAACGGTGACAGTTGAATCCCTGAATATCCGCCAGGCGGCTGATGCGAACAGCGATGTGGTTGCAACAGCCATTGAGAGTGAAGTTTTTCCGGTAGTAGAAAGCGGAGAAGAATGGACTCAGATTAATTTCGGCGAAGGCGAAGGCTTCGTAGCCACTGAATATGTGGAAGAGAAACTGGAACTGGGCGAAGCAGTGTCCATAGCTGAGGAAGAAGAAATGGCGGCTGCAGATTCAACAGAACAGGCAGCCGGAAATCAGGTAAATGAAGGACAGGCAAGTTCCGGCCAGCCGGCGGAAAGCGCAGTTACTTCTTCGGCCTTATCTGTATCATCCGATGAAGTGTACTTACTGGCCTGTATGGTTTATGTGGAATCGGGTGCAGAGCCTTATGAAGGACAGTTGGCTGTGGCCAATGTCATTCTGAACCGGGTAAAGGATCCTAGATTTGATGATACCATTGCCGAAGTTATCTATGCACCGGGACAGTTCCCGGGAGCCCATAACGGAGTTCTTGATAACGTACTTTACAGCGGTCCAAGCGAATCCTGCATGCGGGCTGCTGAGGAAGCGTTGGCAGGAGTCAATAATATCGGTGGATATTATTACTTTAATGGATATGTAGATTTATCAACCGTAAGCGAGTATCTTGTTATCGGCGGACATACATTCTACAACTATTAAAAAATAAACAAGCTGAGTATGGATTTAAAAGGGTTTTGAATGTGATACAATTTACATTCAGGGCCCTTTTTGCTTGCCGTTTTCAGGGTTTCGTATTATAATAATCAATGGACTACAAGAGAGGAAGATGACCATGAAATTTGGCACCATTGCCAGCGGCAGCAGCGGCAACTGTTTATATGTGGGAAATGAGGAAACCCATATTCTTATCGATGCCGGAATCAGCTGCAAACGGATATGCGAAGGATTAAAGGCTTTTGCGCTGGAGGGAAAGGATATACAGGGAATTTTGATTACCCATGAACATGCGGACCACATTTCCGGTCTCGGCGTGCTTTCAAGAAAGTTCCATATTCCGATTTATGCGACGGAAGGGACTCTGCGTCAGATTTCGGAGATGGGAACACTGGGCAAGATTGATTCGGATTTATTCCAGCCGATTGAGGCCGGACGGGAATTCAAGGTCGGAAATCTTTCGATGGAATCCTTTTCTATTTCCCACGATGCGGCGGACCCGGTAAGCTTTCTTGTCCGGGATGGGGAAAAGAAGGTGGGAATGGTGACGGATTTGGGGTATTATGACGAGGCCGTTGTTGAACGGCTGAAAGATTCCAACCTGCTCTATGTGGAAGCAAATCATGATATACATATGCTTCAGGCAGGCCCTTATCCATATTATCTGAAACGACGGATTCTTGGTGAGCGGGGCCATCTGTGTAATGAGAAAGCGGCCCAGTTGGTTGCCGAATTGATGAATAACCGGCTGAAACAGGTCATTCTCGGACATTTGAGCAAGGAGAACAATTATCCGGATTTGGCGCTGGCCACAGTAAAAAATGAGGTTGAGAATTCGGTAAACGTAGAGGTAGCTCCGAGAAGTTATGCAGGACATTTATTTGACCTGGCGTTATAGGAATATAGGAGGAACAAAGCATGAAAAAGACAATTATTACTGTAATTGGGAAAGACACCGTAGGAATTATCGCAAAAGTATGTACCTATCTGGCAGAGAATAATGTAAATATCCTGGATATTTCTCAGACAATCGTGCAGGATTATTTTAATATGATGATGATAGTAGATGCGAATGCCGCTTCAAAGGAATTCGAAATTTTATCCAAAGAGTTAAAAGAAATCGGCGAACAGATTGGCGTAAAAATCAAGATGCAGCATGAAGACATTTTTAATTGTATGCACAGAATTTAAGAGGTGACATCATGATTAATTTATATGAGGTACAGGAAACCAATAAGATGATTGAAGAGTCCAATCTGGATGTGCGGACGATTACTATGGGAATCAGCCTTTTAGACTGCTGCGATACGGATGTGCATAAAGTTTGCGAAAATATTTATCATAAGATTACGACAAAGGCAAAAAACCTTGTATCCACCGGCTGTGAGATTGAAAATGAATTTGGTATTCCGATTGTAAATAAACGAATCTCCGTGACACCGATCAGTCTGATTGGCAGCTCCTGCTGCAAGACTGTCGATGATTATGTGGCAATTGCAAAGACACTTGATAAGGCAGCTCTTGAAGTGGGCGTCAATTTCCTTGGCGGCTATTCGGCCCTTGTTTCTAAAGGTATGACAGCCAGCGACCGTTTATTGATTGAGTCCATTCCGAAAGCGCTGGCTTCCACGGAGAGGGTATGCAGTTCAGTGAATGTCGGTTCAACAAAAACAGGAATTGATATGGACGCGGTGAAACTGCTCGGAGAAAAAATTCTTGAGACGGCAGAACTGACAAAAGAAGCCGATTCTCTTGGCTGCGCCAAACTGGTTGTTTTCTGTAATGCGCCGGATGATAATCCGTTTATGGCCGGAGCTTTCCACGGCGTTACCGAGGGGGATGTGGTTATCAATGTCGGCGTCAGCGGTCCGGGCGTTGTCAAACGTGCTTTGGAAAAGGTTCGCGGCGAGGATTTTGGCACGCTTTGTGAAACAATTAAAAAGACGGCCTTTAAAGTTACCCGTGTAGGCCAGCTGGTGGCCCAGGAGGCTTCAAGGCGGTTGAATGTGCCTTTTGGTATTATCGATTTATCGCTGGCTCCAACGCCGGCGGTGGGCGACAGTGTTGCTGAAATTCTGGAGGAAATCGGTTTGGAATCGGTTGGGGCCCCTGGGACGACAGCCGCTCTGGCCCTTTTAAATGACCAGGTAAAGAAGGGCGGCGTTATGGCTTCCTCCTATGTCGGCGGGCTTTCCGGCGCCTTTATTCCGGTTTCTGAGGATCAGGGAATGATCGACTCGGTTCAGGCCGGCGCTTTGACACTGGAGAAACTGGAAGCCATGACCTGTGTCTGCTCGGTAGGCCTTGACATGATTGCGATTCCGGGGGATACTCCGGCAACAACGATTTCCGGTATCATTGCCGATGAAATGGCTATCGGCATGATTAATCAGAAAACAACTGCGGTACGGCTGATTCCGGTTATCGGAAAGGATGTCGGCGAGATGGTTGAGTTCGGCGGCCTTTTGGGCTATGCGCCGATTATGCCGGTAAATCGTTTTGGCTGTGAAGCCTTTGTGAATCGGGGCGGACGTATTCCGGCGCCAATTCACAGTTTTAAGAATTAATAGATAAATGGGGGAATCATAATGTCTGAAGTATTAAAAGGATTGGAACCTGAAAGGGTATTTCACTATTTTGAGGAAATCTGCGGGATTCCCCATGGGTCTGGGAATGAGAAGGCTATCAGTGATTACTGCGTGGCCTTTGCAAAATCTCACGATTTGTGGGTGCGCCAGGATGAAGCGAATAATGTCGTTATCCGGAAACCTGCATCAGCCGGCTATGAGAATGCGCCGGTAGTTATGCTTCAGGGCCATATGGATATGGTGTGTGAAAAAAACAGCGATGTGGATTTTGATTTTGAAAAGGAAGGGCTGAGATTAAGAGTTGACGGAGACTTCGTTTCCGCTGATGGAACAACCCTTGGCGGCGACGATGGGATTGCCGTTGCTTTTGCCCTGGCGATTCTTGAGGATGACAGCCTTGAACACCCGGAACTGGAAGTTGTCATTACCACTGATGAAGAGGTGGGCATGAAGGGAGCCAGCGTGCTGGATGTCAGCGACCTGAAGGCAAGCTGTCTTTTAAATCTGGATAATGAGAGCGAAGGTCAGATTTTAACTTCCTGTGCCGGAGGAATGAAAAGCCGGGCGTCCCTCCCGGTGCGTTTTGTTGGCTGGGAAGGCGTTGGCGCTGAACTGAAAATCAGCGGTTTAAAAGGCGGTCATTCCGGGGCCGAAATTCACTGCGGCAGGGCAAATGCCAATCGTCTGCTTGGCCGTTTCCTTTTTGAATTGAACAAAGAATTGAATGTGGGTGTCTGCGAGGTCAGCGGCGGTATGAAGGATAATGCCATTCCGCGGGAAGCTCAGGCAAAAATCGTGCTTCGGCCGGAGGATGTGGCCAGGGCCAAAGAAATCAGAGATAAGTTTGCCGCAGATATTCAGGATGAATTTGGCGTTTCAGATAGTCGGATTCGAATTGAATTGAAGATAGAAAGTGAAAAAGAGGAAGAATTTAAAATCTTCCATCCGGCAGATATGGAACGTATATTATTTATGTTCGTACAATCGCCAAACGGTATTCAGACAATGAGTATGGAACTTCCGGGATTGGTTGAAAGTTCTTTAAATATGGGTATTGTCCGCACTGAAGGGGAAGAGGTCAGCTTTTGCTGGGCTGTTCGAAGCAGTAAGAAGAGTTTGAAATTCTATATCAGCGATCAACTGGCTTATATGACCGAGTTCCTTGGCGGTACTTACAGCTATGACGGAGAGTATCCGCACTGGTCTTATCGAAGCCATTCGCCGATTCGGGAGACTGTGGCGGCCACCTATAAAGAATTATTCGGAAAAGATGCCAATATTGAAGCCATTCATGCCGGACTGGAATGTGGACTGATTTCAGAGAAAATGCCGGATTTGGATATTGTTGCTATGGGACCGGATATTTTTGATATTCATACGCCGGATGAGCATTTGAGCATTGCATCGGTTCAGCGGACTTATCGCCTGATTCGTACCATTCTGAGCCGGATGAAAGCCTGAGTCATCGAAGGGCGAATAAAAAAGTTCTTATCAATTTCCTCCTTGCATATATTTATAGCAGTTAGGTAATTGCGAAACTCGCGGTGCTCGTTCGTAACCTTGAACCAAAACAAGGA